>OOAD01001121.1_pt1 | contig 15898 bp, 16 predicted proteins | sample 1671151 | NCBI WGS metagenome assembly OOAD01 (sample SAMN06348127, study PRJEB24527) | human gut metagenome | biome: human gut; feature: ankylosing spondylitis patient; material: feces | host: Homo sapiens | place: China | collected 2015-10
AGTATGTAACCATCCACAGAGTTATTTCGAAATACGTGAAGAGAACTATTAAAGAGAAGGAGATTATTACAAAGAAGAAAGTGATTATTAAAAAAAGCAGTAATGATAGGCTGTGGCTTTGTTGGTTCTGCATCGGTATTTGCTCTGATGCAGAGTGGCTTGTTTACAGAGATTGTCCTTATCGATGCAGATAAGAACAAGGCAGAAGGAGAAGCGATGGATATCAGTCATGGTATTCCATTTGCGAGTCCGATGAAAATATATGCCGGAGATTATGATGATGTGGCTGATGCTGCAATTGTTGTCATATCTGCCGGAGCGGGACAGAAACCGGGAGAGACAAGGCTTGATCTCGTAAATAAAAATGTAGCAATATTTAAGTCAATCATTCCTGAAATAGCAAAGAGAAATTTTGCAGGTATCATGCTTGTAGTTGCGAATCCGGTAGATATCCTGACTCAGGTAGCCATAAAGTTATCAGGACTTCCAGAAAACAGGGTTATTGGATCGGGTACTGTGTTAGATAGTGCCAGATTAAGATATAAGCTTGGTGAGCATTTATCTGTGGACAGCAGGAGTGTTCATGCATTTATAGTAGGTGAGCATGGAGACAGCGAAGTTGTAGCATGGTCATCAGCCAATGTATCTGGTGTTCCATTAAGTGAAATGTGTGAAATGCGTGGACATTACAAGCACAAGGAAAACACGGCAGAAATAGCTACAGCAGTCAAGAACAGTGCTTATGAGATTATAAACAAAAAGCACGCTACATATTATGGAATTGCAATGTCTGTAAAAAGAATCTGCGAAGTGATTATGAGAGATGAAAAATCAATACTTCCTGTATCACACATGATTCATGGAGTATATGATATTGACGGAGTATCGTTAAGTATGCCAGCTATTGTAGGTGCAGATGGTATTGAGTCTGATATACCTATTAATTTAAGTGGCGAGGAAGCGTTAAAGCTTAAGGAATCTGCAGATTCATTGAAAAAGATTATAGAGACAAATTTTTAAAATTAAAAATTTCGGATTTTATTACATATTATGATGATTTTTACAAATTACATATAGACAGTAACTTTTTGGCAAGTAAAAATCTTAGCAAAGTTTCATTTGCATTATTTTTGAATAATTTTAGTTAAAATTATTCAAAAATAAGAATTCTTTTCATACTTACAGGTAATTAAAAATTAAGAAATTTTGATATTTACCAACAACGACATTTTCCATAACCTTAATTCTGTATGATATTCAGATGAAGCAGGGAGCCACTGAAGTTCAACGCTGTAGTTTACGCTGCAGCGTTTTTTATTTTGCCCGCTGTTTAATATTTTGATATAATATTATTATAAGTGTTTTTTCGGAGGTGATTGGATGTCGCTGGATACGGTGCTGCTTGTGGCAGGTGTTGTTTTGATTGGGCTTGAGCTTGTTGTGCCCGGAGGCATACTTGGCGCAATCGGCTTATTATCGCTGACAGCAGGATTCTTTTTCTTCCTTGGCGGCGGCTGGGATGCGTTTTGCATTGTTGGCGGCACTGTTGCCGTGCTTGCGGCAATTAGCGCGCTGCTGTTCTGGTTTATACCGTCATCGTCAAGCTGGAATCCTTTTGTGCTGCGCGAGAAGCAGAAAAACAGCGAAGGTTATACCGGCGCGGCAGATTATTCCGGTTATTTAGGCAAAAAAGGTAAAGTAATTGCGCCGCTGCGCCCTGCGGGAACCGCTTTAATTGACGGGGAACGCGTGGACGTTGTCAGCTTCGGCGATTACATAGACAAAGATTCGGAAATTGAAGTTGTAAAGATTGAAGGCAGCAAGCTGCTTGTTAAAAAATATGAGTAGGGGAGTGTTGTAAATGGCAGATTTTTTGTTAAGTTTTTTATTCAGCGGCGGTTTAATATCCGTAATTATAATTATCGCCGTTATAGCTTTGTTCTTTAATTTTGTGCCGCTGGGATTATGGATTTCGGCCATTGCTGCCGGAGTTAACGTGGGAATTTTTAATTTGATAGGCATGCGCCTGCGCCGCGTACCGGCTTCGCAGATTGTGCTGCCGTTAATTAAAGCCAATAAAGCAGGCATGAATGTTAATGTAAACCAGCTTGAAGCGCACTATTTGGCAGGCGGCAACGTAGACCGCGTTATTGACGCATTAATTGCAGCGCACCGTGCGCAGATACCTCTTACCTTTGAACGTTCCTGTGCTATCGACCTTGCAGGGCGCAATGTGCTTGAAGCGGTTCAGATGAGCGTTAACCCGGAAGTAATTGAAACCCCGGTTGTTTCTGCCGTAGCCAAAAACGGCATTGAACTGAAAGTTAAAGCCCGCGTTACCGTGCGCGCCAATATCGACAGGCTGGTAGGCGGTGCCGGTGAAGCAACAATTATTGCCCGTGTAGGCGAAGGCATTGTAACCAATGTAGGTTCTGCCGCAAGCCATACTGATGTTTTGGAAAACCCGGATTATATTTCGCGTACCGTTCTTGCCAAAGGCCTTGATGCCGGTACTGCTTTTGAAATTCTTTCGATTGATATTGCCGACGTTGACGTAGGGCGCAACATTGGCGCAGCATTGCAGACCGACCAGGCAGAAGCAGATAAACGCATTGCCCAGGCCCGTGCCGAAGAACGCCGTGCTATGGCTGTGGCCAAAGAACAGGAAATGAAAGCCTATACGCAGGAAATGCAGGCCAAGGTTGTTGAAGCGGAAGCCAAAGTACCTGCCGCCCTTGCGGAAGCGCTGGAAAAAGGACGCCTTGGCGTTATGGATTATTACCGTATGAACAACATTATTGCAGATACCGATATGCGAAAAATGATTGCCGGCAATGAACAGGATGTTGAAGTAGATAAAAATCCCGTTCAAAAATAAATGAGGGATTACTATGGACTTTGAAAACTTTATGGGCTTTTTGCCGCTGTTGATTTTTGTGATTACCGTTGTAATTGATAAATCGAACCGCAAAAAACGCCGTAACAGAACGGGGCATTTTCCGCCGCTGCCGGATATGGACAGCAGCCGGGAAAGCCGCGAAACTTACGACATTACAGGCACGCAGCAAAGCCAGAACGAAAGTTCGGATAAAATTGTATATAAAGAAGATGTTCCCGCATCCGTCAGGGAAAGTAAAAAGCCCTGGTATGTTGAGTTTCCGGAAGACCGGGAAGCGAAACAGCGCGGAAAAGTTTTTGAACAGCCTAAGGTGCAGCCAACTTATAAAGTTTACAATGAACCGGCATTTATAACGCCGCCGTCATTAAAAAAACAGCCTGCTGCACCCGTGTTTGCCATGCCGCGCACGCAGAAAAAAGCTGCGCTCTTTAACGGCAAAATAAACCGCCGTAGGCTGCGTGAAGGTATTATAATGGCAGAAATACTCGACAAGCCGCGCGCATTAAGGCCTTATAAAGAGCCGTATTAAAATATCAAAGTGAACAGAGGCGTAAATATGCTTGAGAAACTCGATTTAAAACAAAAGCTGGATAAAAAAGAGTATGATAAAAAAATGGATTATTACGGCGATTTGCTCGGTAAACTGCAAAGGGAATGCCGCGCGGCAAAAGTGCCTGTAATAGTGCTGGTTGAAGGCTGGCGCGGAGCCATGCGCACAGATATTATCAATGAAATGATGCAGAAAATGGACTCCCGCGGTTTCAGGGTATTTTCCGCGTCCAAAATGACTGACGAGCAGCGCAGGCAGCCGTTTTTTACATCTTTTTGGAAGCAGCTTCCGAGCTACGGCAATATTGTAGTATACCACCGCAGCTGGTACTTTTTAAAAAATGAACATAATGTTTCGGATAAAAGCCAGGTAGGGCATTTGCTCAATACCTCCTATTCACACATTCGTGCGTTTGAAAAGCAGCTTACCGATGACGGCTATGTGCTTTTGAAATACTTTGTGCATGTTTCCAAAAAGCAGCAAAAGGAAAACATGGAAAAGCTGAATAAAGTGTACGGTAAAAACTGGAAAAAACTGGATGTTCAGGAGCATAACGACGAAGACTACGATAACTTTATTAATGCTTATGAGCAGATGTTTGCCGAAACTGATACCGAAAACGCACCCTGGCATTTAATTGCCGGTGATGACGAACGCTTTGCAACCATTCAAATTATAGAAAGCATGGTAAAATCACTGCAAAGCGCACTGGCAGCGGCAGAAATAAAATCCCAAAGCCGCAGCATTGTGCTGCCGCCGCGTCATGTAGCTTTATATAATGTTCTTGATAAGGTAGACCTTTCCAAATCGCTTACCAAAGAAGAATATAAAGTTCAGCTTGATAAATGCAGGGAAAAATTAAAATCTTTGCAGCTTGATTTATACGAATCGCAGCGTTCGCTTATTGTAGCGTTTGAAGGCTGGGATGCAGGCGGCAAAGGAGGCGCCATTAAACGTCTTGCAAGAGCACTTGACCCGCTTGGTTATGCTGTAAACCCGGTTGCGGCACCGAACCAGGTTGAAAAACAATTCCACTATATGTGGCGTTTTTGGATTAAAATGCCGCGCGCCGGTGAAATTGCCATTTTTGACAGAACATGGTATGGGCGTGTAATGGTTGAACGCATTGAGCATTTTGCAACGGATGCCGAATGGCAGCGCGCTTATGGCGAAATTAACGAAACCGAAGCACAGTGGGCTGAACACGGTATTATTTTGTGTAAATTCTGGCTGCATATTGACCAGGACGAACAGTATAAACGCTTTAAAGAGCGCGAAAACGACCCTGACAAAGAGTGGAAAATTACCGAAGAAGACTGGCGCAACCGTGAAAAATGGCCTGCTTATGAAGCGGCGGTTAACGAAATGCTGATACGCACCAGCACAGATTACGCACCTTGGACGGTAGTTGAAGCCAACTCCAAATATTATGCAAGAATTAAAGTTTTAAAAACAGTAATTAACGCTATTGAAAAAGCTATAAAATAAGAGGTTTTGCTTTTGACTTGGGAATTAAAAAATAAAATTCAGGAAATACTGGCAAAAGAAACAGGCGCGCAGTGCTTTGCACCGGGGGCAAGGCGCGCCTTTGCTTTTTTGTACCCTGACAGTTATAAGGTGGGCATGTCAAATTTAGGCATGCACATTTTGTATCAGATTATCAACGGCCGCGGTGATACGGCCTGTGAACGCTTTTTTCTGCCGGACGGCAAAACACTGGCCGAGTACAAAAGAACAAAAACGCCGTTAATGAGTATGGAAACTCAGCGGCAGCTTGCCGATTTTGAAATTATCGGCGTAATGATGTCTTTTGAAATGGACTATACAAATTTGCTTGCCATGCTGCAAATGAGCAATATAAAATTGCGTGCGGCAGAACGTAACGATAAAGAACCGCTGATTGTTATCGGCGGGCCGTGTGCAACCTTTAACCCTGAACCTTTGGCAGAAGTTGCCGATATTTTTGTTATAGGCGAAGGCGAAGAAGTAATTAACGATTTGCTTGATGTTGTTTATAAAGGCAGGGAACAGGGCCTTGGCAAAGAAGAACTGCTGCTTAATCTGGCGCAGGTTGAAGGCTTGTATGTGCCGCGCTTTTATATGCCGCAATATGATGCTGACGGCAATTTTACCGGCATGGAGCATGACAGCCGTGTGCCTGCAATTGTTAAACGGCGCTGGGTGCGCGACTTGGATAAATATCCAAATACTTCAGCAATTTTAACTTCTGAAACGGAATTTCAGAATATGTTTATTGCCGAAGTGGCCAGAGGCTGCGGGCGTCATTGCCGTTTCTGCATGGCAGGGTACTGTTTCCGCAAGCCGCGTGCAAGAAATTATGACTTGCTTTTAGATAAAATTTTAAACAGGCCTGCCGTATCGGAAAAGGTTGGTTTAATGGGAGCTGCGGTTTCCGATTATCCGCAGATACACGAATTAACTTCGGCGCTTATTCAAAATAAGGTGCCGTTTACGGTGGCCTCGCTGCGTGCAGACACTTTGGACAGTCTGCTTGCAGACGCCCTTGCGCAGAGCGGCCAGCAGACCATGACTGTTGCGCCGGAAGCAGGCAGCGAAAAAATGCGCAATATTATTAATAAGGGCATTACCGAAGAAGACATTTACAAAGCAGTTACGCTTGCCGCAGCCAGCGGCATGAAAAACGTAAAGCTTTATTATATGATTGGGCTGCCGCAGGAAGAAGATGCCGATATTGACGAAATGACGGAAATGGTGCGCCGCATCCGCCAAAAAATGGATGAAGCAGGCAACAAAGGCGATTTAATTATATCCGTAAACGCATTTGTGCCCAAGCCGTTTACGCCGTTTCAGTGGTCGCCGCTGTGCAATACAAAAATTTTGAAAAAGCGTTTTAAAATGCTGGAAACAGCTTTTAAAAAAGAAAAGCATATAAAACTTTTAACGGAATCTTTAAAAGAAACTGTTTTGCAGGCTGCACTGGCGCGCGGGAACAGAAAAACAGGGCAGTTTTTATTGCAGGCCTTTACGGAAGGCATAACCTTAAAACAGGCTCTTAAAAACGGCGGGCTTGATATTGAAAAGCTTGCCGGTGCGGAATATGAACCCGGCTGCCCGCTGCCGTGGAAGCATTTGGATATGGGCTTTAAAGAAGCTTATTTGATAAAAGAATGGGAAAATGCCAAAGCGCAGCGCTTTACGCTAATGTGCTTTGACGGCTGCAAACGCTGCGGAGTTTGTGAGGATTAAAATGAACGGATTCGTTTTGCAGAATAATAAAAATATCTGGTATGGCAGCTTTGCTGCATTTGACGCACTGGGCTTCGGCAATGCGTTCAGCTGCCGCTTGCACGGCGAAAGCGCACTAATATCTGGCGGGTTAAACCTTGCCCTTCATGTTGGCGATGAAGCCGGGCTTGTTTTAAAAAACAGGCGTGCCTATGCCGCGGCGCTCGGCCTTGATGCCGGTAAATTTACCTGCTGCGAACAGGTGCACGGCAGTAATGTTGCCGTTGTAGATGAAGCCTTGGCGGGCAAAGGAGCCGAAGCATACAGTGATGCCGTAAAAAATACCGATGCGCTGGTAACAAACATTCCGCAGCTGCCGCTAATGCTGTTTTTTGCAGACTGCGTTCCGGTTATTTTTGCTGACCCGGTCAGCGGCAGCATAGGGCTGGCACATGCAGGCTGGCGCGGAACCGTTGCAGGTATTGCCGCCAGCACTGTAACAAAAATGCAGGAAGCATTCGGAGCAAAGCCGGAAAATATTCTGGCAGGCATTGGCCCCAGCATTGGGCAATGCTGCTATGAAGTTGACGATAAAGTTTATGAAGCCGGCAAAAAATATGCCGGATGCTTTACGGCAAAAGAAAACGGCAGATACATGGCAGATTTACAGGCTTGGAACCGCCTTACACTTTTAGATGCCGGTTTACTGCCGCAAAACATTTATAATGCCGGTGTCTGCACGCAGTGCAGCAAAGAGCTGTTTTTTTCGTACCGCGCAGAAAACGGCAAAACAGGGCGCATGGGCGTAACTATTTGGAAAAAGTAAAAGGATAAATTATATTAACGGCGAATATAAAACCTTTAGGGGGTCTTTATATTGTTACAGGAAAATTTAATTAATGTACAAGCCAAAATAGATGCTGCGCTTGCAAGGCGCACAGAAGAAAAAATTACAGGCAATAAAGTTACTCTGGTTGCAGTAACAAAAAATCATCCGGCTGAGGTAATTACCGACGCTTTTAACCTTGGCGTTCCGGTAATCGGTGAAAACCGTGTGCAGGAAGCCAAAGCAAAACGCGAAATTGTTGGCAAAGGCAGCGGCAGGTGGCATTTAATAGGGCATCTGCAAACTAACAAGGCCAAACAGGCAGTTGCCATTTTTGATATGATTGAATCGGCGGACAGCGTACATTTAATGCAGGCTGTCGATAAAGAAGCCGCCAAAGCGGGCAAAGTTCAGGAAATACTTTTGCAGGTTAACATTGCGCGCGAAGAACAAAAAACAGGGTTCAGCCCGGAAGATTATGAAGCGGTTGTGCCCGAACTTGACAATTTTAAAAACCTGCACGTGCGCGGGCTGATGGTTATTGCGCCTGCGGCGGAAAATTCCGAAGATATACGCTGGGTGTTTGCGGAAGGCTACAAGCTTTACTGCAAACTGCAACAGCAGCGCCCGGATATAGATATTCTTTCCATGGGCATGACGCATGATTACGAAACTGCAATTGAAGAAGGCGCAAATATGGTGCGGATAGGCACGGCGCTTTTCGGGCAGCGTGATTACAGTTTAAAATTTTAACCTGAGGTGATAATTTTATGAAATTATTGGACCGTATTTCGGAAGCTCTCGGATTGTATGAAGAAGACGATGAAATAATTGAAGAAACCCCAAGTGAACAACCGGAAGAAAAACCGGCTAAAAAAAGCCTGTTTTCACGCAAAAGCGCAGCGCCGGTAAGAGAAGTACCGGCTGCTCCGGCAGAACCGGAACCTGAGCGCAAATCGTTTTTCAAAAGCAAAACAACTGCTATGCCAGCGTCAAAAACCATTTCCATACCAATGGCGCAAAAGCAGGTTAAAGTAATTGTGCTGGAACCGGTATCGTTTGACGATTCGCAGAAAATTGCCGATTACCTTAACGGCAGCCAGCCGGTAGTTGTTAATTTTGAAGCTACCGATAAAGTTGTTATGAAAAGAATGACCGACTTTATCAGCGGCGTTGTTTATGCTTTGGGCGGCAGCATGAAAAAAATAGGCCATAATATTTTGGTATGCGCGCCTAAAAACGTTGATATTAATGCAGATGATAATATTTATGACGAAAGAGGGGGACAGCCTTGGAAAAAATAACTGATAAAACAGGGCGTATAGCTTTTATTGGCGGCGGCATGATGGCAGAAGCCATTTTAAAAGGCATGCTGCATAAGGAAATTGCCGAGCCTGAAATGATAATAATCAGCGACCCTTCGGCAGGGCGCCGCCAATACCTTGAAAAAACTTATAAAGTTAATACCACCGCCTGCAACGCGGAAGCGGTTAAAACAGCAGGATTTGTAATTCTTGCCGTAAAACCGCAGGTGGCTGATGCGGCCATAACTAAAGAGGTTGCCGATGCAATTCCGCAAAATACAACGGTGCTTTCCATTATGGGCAGCGTTAACCTTGACAAGCTGCATAAACTTGTTCCCGGGCATGCAGTTATCCGCGTTATGCCAAACACCCCTCTGGCGGTTGGCTGCGGCATGACGGCCATTGCTCCTGACGAAAACGTAAGCGAAGAAATGCTTGACGTTGCCAAAGCTGTTTTTGGCAGCTGCGGCGAAATTGAAATTATTGCCGAAAGCGCCATAGAAGCTATTGCGGCAGTAAGCGGCTGCGGGCCGGGATATGTATTTATGATGATTGACGCTCTGGCTGACGCAGGTGTAAACGCAGGCCTGCCGCGCGCCATGGCGATAAAACTGGCGGCGCAGACTTTTGCCGGCAGCGGTAAAATGGTATTGGATACGGGGCTGCACCCAGCTGTTTTGCGCGACCAGGTAACATCACCGGGCGGCACAACCATTGCCGGAATACATGCGCTTGAAAACCGTGGCGTAAGAGCAGCTATTTACGACGCTGTACTGGCAGCTATGCAGCGCAGCAGGGAGCTGCAGGGCAAATAAATGGCAGACAGAGAAAAAATACTGCGTTATTTTAAAGCCGGCGGCGATGAAGAACTGGCAGCAAAACTGCTTGACCTTGCCGAAGGGGCAAGAAAAAGCAAAAAGTTCCGCATAACGGATTTTTTAGACCCGCACAGCTATAATGTGGCGGAAATTGTTGCCGCAAACTACGAAAATATAAAAATTGAAGCTGACGGCGGTTTTAATAACGCCGAAAGGGTAAAAGCAGCATTTATAGACGAAAACTTTATGGGCGCACCCGATTACGGCATCAGCTGCTTTGAAGTTAAATGGGACAAACGTTTTTACACCATCGGGCACCGTGATGTTTTGGGAGCGTTTATGGGCATGGGCTGCAAGCGCGAAATTTTGGGCGATATTGTTATTACGCCGGAAGGGGCGCATTTTGTTGCCGATAAAAGTTTTGCCAATTACATCGAAAGTAACCTTACGCAGATTGGCAGCGCGCCGGTTACCATAACCGAAATATCGCGCGAAAACCTTGCCCAGCGCGAAGAAAAAGTAAAAATCATCAGTGCCACAGTTGCCGATTTAAGGCTTGATGCCGTTGCCGCCGCAGGTTACGGCGTTTCCCGCTCGCGCATGGCCGATGAAATAAAAAGCCTTAATGTACGTGTAAACTGGAAGGAAGCCAAAAAGCCATCGCAAAGCGTAAACGAAGGCGATGTAATATCCTTCCGCAGCCGCGGGCGTGTAGAAGTTGCCGAAATACGCGGCACAACCAAAAAGGGACGCATGAGCATTACTTTAAAACGCTATATTTAATGTTGGAGGAAAGAGGCAGATGTTTACACCTCTCGATTTAAAAAATAAAACCTTTACCAAAGGCTTCCGCGGTTATGAAACCGAAGAAGTAGACAAGTTTTTTGCGCAGGTTGTAAAAGATTTTGAGCGTCTGTATCAGGATAATATCGAACTGAAAGAAACCGTTGAACGCGTCAGCGCCAAGCTGGAATATTACCAGCAAATGGAAGCAACCATGCAGAACACTTTGGTTGTGGCACAGGAAACGGCGGACGAAGTTAAAAAAACAAGCGAAAAGAAAGCACAGGTTTTGCTTGACGAAACCACCGCTAAATGCGAAGGCATGAAAACAGATGCCAAAAACGAGGCGGACCGCCTGCTTAACGAAGCCGGTACTGCCGCAGCGCAGGCTAAGGCCGAAGCAGACAGCTATGCTGAAAAAGTGCGCAACGAAGCCAATGCTGAAGCGGATAAACTGCGCAACGATACCGAAGCCGAAATGAACAAGCTGAGAGCAGACATGCAGCAGTTTGTTAATAAAATGCGCATTGCCGCCGAAGTTGAAGTGGCAAAATTAAAGGTAAAATCGGAAGAATCCTGTAAAAATATTATTGATAAAGCAAGGGAAGACGCCGTTGAAACCCTTGGCAAAGCACGCATGCAGGCAGAAAAAACAGTTAGCGACGCTGACGCAAGGGCACGCAAACTGATGTTTGACGCTGAAAACAAAGCAGCGCTTGCCAAAAACAGTTTTGATGACCAGGTAAAAAAAGCCAATGTACACCGCCAGCACATGATAAATTTGCTGGAATCGCAGCTTGAGCTTTTAAAGAGCTTTGATAAAAATACTGAAGAATAGGCGGAACGATTATGATAATCCTTGTGAGGCACGGAGAAGCAACACATCATACTCAGCATTTAACAGGCGGCTGGACTGATTCTGACCTTACCGAAGCCGGGCGCAGGCAGCTGGAAGCACTTGCGGAAAAACTGGCACTGGATTTTAAAGGGCGCAGCGAAAAATTCCGCATTTTGGCGAGCGATTTAAAACGCGCTGCCGAAAGCGCTGCCATTATTGCCGCACGCCTGCATATGGACGGTAAAGTTGAAAAGCACGCGTTTCTGCGCGAAAAAAACAACGGCCTTGCCGCCGGAATGACCGAAAGCGAAGCCAAGGCAATTTACCGTCCGGCAGCGACGCTTAAAGAACTGCACCACCGCAACTATCCGGGCGGAGAAACGCGCAAGGAATTTTATGACCGCTGCGTTGAAGGCATTAAAGCCTGTGCTGATATGGAAAAAGAAAACCTGATTATCGTTGCGCACAAGGGCACTATTCAAAACATTATTTTTTACTGGCTTGGCTTTGATATCGAAGAAGTAAACAAATATAACTTTTCCGTTGATATTCTGCCGGGCAGCGTAACCGTACTTGGCATTAACAAATGGCTGGAACACAGCATCTTTTTGTTAAATGATACATCGCATTTACATAAAGGCGAAGGATACGGAATTTTTTCGTATAAGTATTACAAAAAACATTGACGGTTTTTCGCCGGTGTTGTATAATGATTGTGTTTTTAAATATTCTTACAGGCTATGATAAAGACAGTAGCCGGCACGAAGCAGCGCAGCGATTCCGGGACAGTGCAAGCCGGAACAGGACAGAAGGCCGGTGAAAATCACTTTGGAGCTTCCGTACAGAAACAGCAGTAAGTACGGACGGGGTAACGCACGTTAACGGCGTTGAGAGTGGCGCGTAAATTCTGCGTCATTAGGGTGGTACCACGGGTTATACAGTCTCGTCCCTTTGGGATGAGGCTTTATTTTTTTTGGAGGTGTAAAAAATTGGATTACAGCAAAACGCTTAACTTACCGGAAACAGAGTTCCCTATGCGTGCCGGACTGCCGGAACGTGAACCGGAAATTTTAAAATACTGGTATGACAACAACATTTACGAAAAGAAACAAAAACTGCACGCAGGCCACAAAAAATTTGTTCTGCATGACGGCCCTCCGTATGCCAACGGACAAATTCACATGGGCACTGCTCTTAATAAAATTTTAAAAGACATCATCATGAAATATAAATATACCCAGGGCTATGATACTCCGTACGTTCCCGGCTGGGATACCCACGGCATGCCGATTGAACATGCTGCCATTAAAAACCTTGGCCTGAACCGTAACGAGCTTGACCCGCTGGTACTGCGCAATGAATGCAAAAACTACGCTTTGCAGTGGATTGATATTCAGCGCAACGATTTTAAACGTCTTGGCGTTCTTGGCGACTGGGATCATCCCTATGTAACCCTTGTACCTGATTACGAAGCCGTACAGATTCATGTATTCGGCGAAATGGCTAAAAAAGGCTATATCTATAAAGGCCAAAAATCCGTTTACTGGTGCCCGCACTGTGAAACCGCTCTGGCAGAAGCAGAAATTGAATACGCTGAACAGAAAACTCCGGCTATTTACGTAAAAATGCCGATTGTAAAAGACAACGGCATGATGCCTGAAGCAGCCAAAGGCAAACCGGCCTATATGGTAATCTGGACAACCACTCCGTGGACCATGCCTGCCAACGTTGCCGTTGCCCTGCATCCTGATATTGAATATGCATGGGTTGAATGTGAAGGCGAAGTTCTGTTCCTTGCCAAAGAACTTTTGGAACAGGTTGGCAAAGTATGCAAGAAAGATTTGAGCAACGTGCTTGGCACCTGCAAAGGCAAAGATATGGAATTTGCCGAATGCCGCCATCCGTTCGACACCATTGAACGCAAATCCATCGTTGTACTTGCCGATTATGTAACGCTTGATGCCGGTACCGGCTGCGTACATACCGCTCCCGGCCACGGCGATGTCGACTTTGAAACCGGTATTAAATATCATCTGCCGATTATCTGCCCGGTAGATAAATCCGGTAAATTTACCAAAGAAGCAAAACAGTTTGAAGGCATGTTTGTATTTGATGCCAACATTCCTATCTTAAAATACCTTGCTGAACTTGGCATGCTGTTCGGCAAAGAAAACATCCGCCATCAGTACGCACACTGCTGGCGCTGCAAAAACCCGATTATTTACCGCGCAACCGAGCAGTGGTTCGCATCTATCGACGGTTTCCGTGATGATGCGCTTGCTGCCATTGCCAACGAAGTTAAATGGATTCCGTCCTGGGGTGAAAGCCGTATCCATAACATGGTTGCCGACCGCAACGACTGGTGCATTTCGCGTCAGCGCGTATGGGGCGTTCCTATTCCGGCGTTCTACTGCGAAGAATGCGGCAAACCGATGATTACCGATGAAACCATTAACGCCGTTGCCGATTTGTTCCAAAAAGAAGGTTCCGACGCATGGTGGAAACACGAAGCAGAAGAAATTCTGCCGGAAGGCACAACGTGCCCGCACTGCGGCGGCAAACACTTTACCAAAGAAAGCGACATTATGGACGTTTGGTTCGACAGCGGTTCTTCTCATGCAGCTGTTGCCAAAGTACGCCCGGAACTGGCATGGCCTGTTGATATGTACCTTGAAGGCAGCGACCAGCACCGCGGCTGGTTCCAGTCCTCGCTTTTAACAAGCGTTGCCACCACCGGCCACGCTCCGTATAAATCCGTTTTAACCCACGGCTATGTTGTTGACGGCGAAGGCCGCAAAATGTCCAAATCCGTAGGCAACACCGTTGCTCCGCAGGACGTTATCAAACAATACGGCGCAGATATTATCCGCCTGTGGGCTGCTTCCAGCGATTACAAAGCTGATATCCGTATCTCCAAAGATATTTTGAAACAGCTTTCCGAAGTATACCGCAAAATCCGCAACACCATCCGTTACATTTTGGGTAACACCAACGACTTTGACTACGAAAAAGACAAAGTGCCGTTTGAACAGATGCAGGAGCTTGACCGCTGGGCATTAATGCACATGCAGCTGCTGAAAAAAGAAGTACAGCAGGCTTACGAAGATTACGATTTCCATGTGCTGTACCATGCAATTCATAACTTCTGCACCGTAGAAATGAGCAGCTACTATCTGGATATTCTGAAAGACAGACTGTACGCTTACAAAGCAGACAGTATTGAACGCCGCAGCGCCCAGACTGCCATGTATGAAATTATGGTTGATTTGGTTGTAATGCTGGCACCGGTACTGAGCTTTACCATGGAAGAAGTATGGCAGTTCATGAAGAAAACCTCCGATATGCCGGAATCCGTACTTATGATGCCCTGGCCGGAAGTTAAAGAAGAATACATCGACCCGGCTCTGGAAAAGAAATGGGAAGATTTTATCGGCATCCGCAGTGAAATTACCAGAGTTCTGGAAGTTGCACGCAAAGCCAAAACTATTGGCCATTCCCTTGATGCCAAAGTTGAACTTTATGCCGAAGGCGAAGCGCTTGCAGTGCTCAAATCCGTAGAAAAAGATTTGCCTGCACTCTTAATCGTATCGCAGGCAGAACTGCATGAAGGCGTTGGTGAAGCAGGCGAAGCAACAACCCGCGAAGATTTGAAAGTTGCCGTTAAAGCTGCCGAAGGACATAAATGCGAACGCTGCTGGATTTACAGCGACACCGTTGGCCAGGACGCAGAACACCCGACCCTGTGCGCACGCTGCGCCGAAGCAGTTAAATAAAACAGCTTTTAGAAAATAAATAAAATGACAAAACAGCCTTTTACTTATAAAAATAGGTAAAAGGCTGTTTTTATGCTAAATTTCTTGATTAACTACTATTGAATAGGGTATAATAAAACTGGAAGGTGAAAATTTTTGATAATTAAACGAACTTTTATTCAGACAAGTGCATTTACAAAATCATGGAAAGAATTAGGTTTTAATGACAGTGATTTAAGAAGGCTTGAAAACGAACTTTTACAAAATCCAAAAGTAGGAAATGTTATCAGAGGAACAGGGCGATTGCGAAAAATGCGTTTTGCTTTTGAAGGCAGGGGCAAAAGCGGCAGTACCAGAGTATGTTACGTAGATTTTGAAATTAAAGAAACCATATTTTTATTGGCTGTATTTGCTAAAAATGAAATAGAGAATTTATCAATGGAAGAACGGTTAAAATTAAAACATCAAATTGATATATTGGAGGATAATTTATAAGGGGTGAATTATAATGAGTGAAGCATTTGCAATTTTAAGCGGAGCTTTAGATGAAGCTATAAATGATACCAAAACAAAAAAATTACCAAGAAATGTCAGAAGTATAGAAATAGAACCTGCCGGTGTTTATACATCTGCTCAGGTAAAAAATATTAGAGAAAAAATCGGTTTAACGCAGAAACTGTTCGCCAAATATATCGGTGTTTCTACAAAAACAGTAGAAGCGTGGGAAGCCGGGCGCAATAAACCTTCCGGCCCTTCTAACAGGCTTCTATGGCTGTTAGATATGGGAAAAATTACAATTTAAAATAAATTTTCTGTTCAGAAACAAAAAAACTCCTTTACTTTTTCAGTAAGGGAGTTTTTTTATGCTTTTTTAATCGGGTTTCATCTAAAAGGTGAAGCCTCCTTAAAAATTATTTTGCC
>OOAD01001138.1_pt1 | contig 15750 bp, 13 predicted proteins | sample 1671151 | NCBI WGS metagenome assembly OOAD01 (sample SAMN06348127, study PRJEB24527) | human gut metagenome | biome: human gut; feature: ankylosing spondylitis patient; material: feces | host: Homo sapiens | place: China | collected 2015-10
GCTCATTGGGGACTTGCACCCGTTAGCTAATACTCATGCCGAGCATACTACACAAAAAAAGACAACCTTAAAAGTTTCTAGGTTGTCTTTTTATATCTCTAAATCACTTTTTAACGATACCCGAAGGCTTAGGTAATGGCTTTCCTAAACGGACAGGCTTACCTAATATCGGCATATTATTCTCATCCCATGAAATCTTCTGTAAGCGTGGTGTTCTACTCTCACTTTCTCCGGTAATTCCATTAGGTATATTTCTTGCATTATAAAGCATATACCATTCTGTACTATCTGGAGAAGGGATAAATGAGGGACTGCCTGGTCCCCACACACTGTCTTGCGGAGATTGATAAAATACCGGATCTGTTGTTTTTTTCCAAGACTTCGGATCCAATAAATCAGCATCAGCACTACAGCTTAACATTCCGATACAATAATAAGGAGACCAGCATCCACTAGCTGAATAATATATAATCAAATTTTTCTTATCCTTAGAATATAAAAATGTAGGAGCTTCGTTTACATAAATCGGATAGGCAGTACGACTTCCATCAGGATTAACCCACTGCCGTTCCCAGTTATATTCCGGCGAAGATAACATAATACGTTCTCCGTCTAAAGTCCATGGATTTTTCATTTTTGCAATGTAAATACATTGGGTTTCTTCCATAATGCGTCGCTTAGGCCATCCTGACCAAATAAGATACTGCACACCTTTATGCACAAAAGTAGATGCATGTATTCCCCAGTTCCATTCCTGATTAGTCATAATGGGACCTTTCTGTTTAAAAGTTCCCTCCATCGGAGTTCGTGCATCATTTTCTAATACATATATTTGATGATTGTCCGTATTTCCGTCATCAGCAGCATAATAAATATACCATTTATCATTAATCCGATGTATCTCCGGAGCCCACAAGTTATGCATACTCTTGGGATCAGTAGGTCGCCAAACTTCTTTACAAACAGCACTACCCATATCTGTTATATCATTAGTTTCCCAAAGTAGAATCATATCATTTGTTTCATGAGTATAATAATACTTTCCTCCATAAAATAAAGCATTAGGATTACTTCCAGAAGAAAAAATAGGATTAATAAAATAGTCATCCTCTACTTTTAACTGATTTTTCCCCGAATCCGTACATGATAATCCCCCCAAGACAACTATCCCTAAAAAGAAAATTATATTCAATTTCATAAACTAAAAATATCTAGAGAAACAAAAATAATACAGAACATTAGAAAATAAATGCCAACTTTTTTGTCAAAAGTACGTAAAATTTATCTTTTTCACTCCAAAGATTCAAATTTTATTGTCAGTAAAACAAAAATGGTCAGTTTTTTTCATTAATGTACTTATTTTTTTTGTTGATTCTTTCTTAAAAACACAATTTTTGCAACAGAGAAAAAAATCGATTAGCTATGAGAAATATGAATATCAAAACAGCTATTTATTCCACGGTAATCATACTGCTATCTTCTTGTGGACAGATAAAAGCGCCCCATCAGGATGAAAGCATTACAATGGTAGAAAAACCAGTTCTTGGTAATTCCACCTCTAATTATGTCAATAATCGTTTGCCGTTATTGCCCCAACACTTCATAAAACTACCCGTCGGAAGTATTCAACCCGAAGGTTGGTTGAAAGAGTATCTGATACGTCAGAGAGACGGATTAACCGGCCACCTGAATGAAATCAGTGCATGGTTGGAAAAAAATAATAATGCATGGCTTACCACACAAGGAGATCACGGATGGGAAGAGGTTCCTTACTGGCTCAAAGGATATGGCAATCTTGCGTATATCCTAAAAGACAAAAAAATGATTGATGAAGCTAAAATCTGGATTGAAGCAACCTTAAAAAGTCAGCGTCCTGATGGTTCATTCGGTCCTATTAATATGAGAGGTGACAAGCCTGAACTTTGGGCACAGATGATTATGCTCTGGTGCTTGCAGTCATATTACGAATATTCCAATGATTCCCGGGTACTTGACTTAATGACCAACTATTTTAAATGGCAGCTTAATCTGGCTGATGAAAAATTTCTGGAAGATTACTGGGAAAACAGCCGCGGAGGAGATAATCTGCTGAGTGTATATTGGTTATATAATCATACAGGTGAAGCTTTTCTCCTTGAACTTGCTGAGAAAATACACCGTAATACAGCCGACTGGACAAAACCTTCATCATTGCCCAACTGGCATAACGTAAATATAGCTCAATGCTTCAGAGAGCCAGCTACCTATTACTTACTAAGTAAAGATTCTGCTATGCTGGCAGCTAGTTATAATGTACATCATCTGATCAGACGTACCTTTGGACAAGTTCCGGGAGGCATGTTTGGAGCTGACGAAAATGCTCGCATGGGATATATTGATCCACGACAAGGAGTTGAAACCTGTGGTATGGTAGAACAAATGGCCTCTGATGAAATCATGCTAAAAATTACAGGTGATCCTTTTTGGGCTGAAAACTGTGAAGATGTTGCATTCAATACCTATCCGGCTGCAACAATGCCCGACTTTAAAGCACTGCGTTATATAACTAGTCCTAACCAGGTTACCAGCGATGCGCAAAACCACCACCCCGGAATTGACAACTCTGGACCATTTTTAGCAATGAATCCTTTCAGTTGTCGTTGTTGTCAGCATAATCATACCCAAGGATGGCCTTATTATGCCGAACACCTTGTATTGGCAACTCCCGACAACGGAGCAGCACTCGCCCTATATGCATCCTGCCAGGCAGATATTACAGTTGGGAATAATCAGAAAATAAAACTTATAGAAAAGACCAATTATCCTTTCGAAGAGTCTATACAACTATTAGTCCAGACAGAAAAAAATGTAGATTTCCCTCTTTATCTGCGAATTCCATCATGGAGTCCAGACGCTTCCATCAAAATTAATGGTAAAAAGGTAAAGACTTCATTAATAGCAGGACAATATGTCCGTATCCAACGAACATGGAGCAACGATGATGTCATAGAGCTGAATGTGCCGATGCATCTAAACTTACGCACATGGCAAGTCAATAAAAACAGTGTGAGTATCGATTACGGCCCCCTGACCTTCTCGCTAAAGATACAAGAAAAATACATTAAGCGTGACAGCCGTCAGACTGCTATCGGAGATTCACAATGGCAAAACGATGCAGATGCAGAAAACTGGCCTTCATTTGAGATATTCCCTGCATCAGCCTGGAATTATTCTCTTGTTCTGGATAAAGAAAATGCTTTAAAGAATTTTGAAGTTATTCGGAAAAACTGGCCTGATAACAACTTCCCATTTACTCAGGAAAGTTGTCCAATAGAAATCAAAGCAATAGGCCGTAAAGTACCTTCATGGAAGGTAGATCAGTATGGACTTTGTCATGAACTACCAGAAACGAATGCACCTAAAGGAGAAAAAGAAAACATAACTCTTATACCTATGGGAGCAGCACGTTTGCGTATCAGTGCTTTTCCCAATACTTACGAATAATTAACCCAAACTAAATAAACGATGAAAAAACTAATTACAACAGCTGCGCTTTTTCTGGCATTAGCATTTAATGTTAAAGCTAATGATTTGCCTCGCAAAGAATATCCACGTCCGCAATTTGAACGGGAAGACTGGATTAACCTGAATGGTACATGGACCTTCGATTTTGATTTCGGACAGTCCGGTGTTGACCGTCAGCTTCAGAATTCGGAAAAATTCAGTAAGAACATTATAGTTCCATTTTGTCCGGAAAGTGAATTGTCTGGAGTGAAACATACAGACTTTATAAACTGTATGTGGTATCAAAGAAAAATTTCCATACCAGCTAACTGGAACGGAAAGAAAATATTCCTGAATTTCGGTGCCGTAGATTATTGGTGCGAAATATACATTGACGGAAAGAAAATTCAGCAACACTGGGGAGGAAGCTCATCTTTTGCAATAGATATTACACGATTTGTACAGGCAGGAAACACTCATAACCTGGTTATTCAAGTAAAAGATGATTTAAGAGGAGGAAAACAAACCGGTGGAAAACAATGTACAAACTTTTTCTCAGGAGGTTGTTCTTATACCCGTGTCACAGGTATCTGGCAAACTGTCTGGATGGAAGCTGTTGCTTCAGAAGGTTTAAAAGATATGGTTATACGCACAGATATCGACCAGAAACAATTAGTAGCTACCCCCAGCTTTTACAAGGAATCGGATAACATATTAGAAATCATACTGAAAGACGGTGATAAGGTTATCAGTAAAAAGCAGGCAACATGCTCTAACAACACATGCATTGTACTTCCGGTCAAGAACATGAAATTATGGTCGCCGGAATCACCATTCTTGTATGAACTGACTTATCTGGTTAAAGACAAATCAGGAAAAGTGCTTGATAAAGTCGAATCATATACCGGCATGCGTAAGATACATATTTCTGATGGAATATTCTACCTGAACAACCAGCCTTATTTCCAAAGACTGGTATTAGATCAGGGATATTACCCCGACGGAATATGGACTGCTCCATCAGACGAAGCGCTTAAAAATGATATTATTTTAGGTAAAAATGCAGGATTCAATGGCGCACGTTTACATCAGAAGGTATTCGAAGAACGTTATTATTATTGGGCAGACAAACTGGGATACATTACCTGGGGAGAAAGTGCAAGCTGGGTAATGGATGTGAACGATGAAATTGCGGCACGTAACTTTATCAGTGAATGGAGTGAAATTGTGGTACGCGACCGTAACCACCCATCATTAGTAACCTGGACTCCTTTCAATGAAACATGGGGAAGCCGTGACGGTTCTTATCCGCGCTTAATCCGTGACATCTACCACATGACAAAAGCTATGGATTCTACTCGTCCTATCAACGATGCAAGTGGAGATGATCATGTATTGACTGATATCTGGAGTGTCCACAATTATGAACAAGACGGCAAGCGTTTATCAGAACAGTTAATATTTAAGGAAGGAGAAGAACCTTATCGCAACAGCCGCGATAAAAAATATTTGGCCGTATATGAAGGACAACCTTATATGGTTGATGAATTTGGAGGTATAGGATGGATGGCTCCCGAAGAACGTAAAAACTCATGGGGATACGGTAATCTTCCACAGACAGAAGAAGAGTTTTATACACGTTTGCAAGGACAGGTAGAAGCACTGAAAGGAGCTAAGCATGTAATGGGATTCTGTTACACTCAGCTGACAGATGTTGAGCAAGAGAAAAACGGTATTTATTATTATGACCGTACTCCTAAATTTGACATGAAACGAATCAAAAGTATTTTCGAACTGATTCCTTCTTCACATACCAACTTAAAGTAAAAAGATTTTTTCAGAATATCCAATAGACAATAATTGACAATAGGTAAATAATTAAGTTAAAAAGTTTTCAATAGAATAACAACACAAATTTCTGATTAAGAAATCACTAGCCTGAGGCTGAATTCTGATTCGTATCCCCGATAGAATTCAGCCTCTTCTATATACCTTTCCTTCTTGCCTTATCCAATCTTGTCTCACTAAAATTAGTATCTTTGCAGCAATAAATAAAGCACTAACATTTAACAGACAATAATTATGTTCGACAACAATGAAGAAATGTTTCCGATAGTAGATGAGGAAGGAAATATCACAGGAGCTGCTACACGAAAAGAATGTCATAGTGGCAGTAAATTACTCCATCCGGTAGTTCATCTGCATGTTTTCAACGATAAGGGTGAGCTATATTTACAAAAACGTCCTGCATGGAAAGATATTCAGCCCAATAAATGGGACACTTCAGTTGGAGGACATATTGACTTAGGTGAGAGTGTGGAAATGGCCTTAAAAAGAGAGGCTCAAGAAGAGCTCGGCATTTCCGACTTTACTTTCGAACTGCTTACACATTATGTTTTTGAGTCGAACAGAGAAAAAGAACTGGTATTCTGCCATCGTACTATTTATAACGGAGAAATCTCTCCCAGCAACGAACTTGACGGAGGGCGTTTCTGGTCAATAGAAGAAATAAAAAACAATTTAGGAAAGGGAGTATTTACACCCAATTTTGAAAGCGAATTTGCAAGATTAAAGTTCTAAGCAATCATTATTTGATAGTACCCAATTATTATTCATTTTTCGTTTGTAAAATTGATTTACATCAAGAATTATACAAAGAGAGACCAAAAATATGCTATACAACATAACAACATATACTCAAAAGATGTAATTTTGTGTTGCAAAACATAAAACAAGACTACTCTAGATAATTGAGAAGCTTAAAAAACTATTCGTAAAAAGTTTCCTCATCATGGAAGAAAACCATGTGAAGATTTGGAAAACGATGACACGATAACAGCACTGATTAATCAGCATGTCTGAAAAAAGCAATGAAAATGTAAATTACAAGCAAATAAGAAATTAAGCTGTGTGTCAAAAAAGCACCACAGATTACACTGTTCAAAAACCGATAACAGATTTCCGAAATCAGCGTAATCCGTGGTGCTTTCTAATTTTAAACGATATCAATATTCTACTTTATCAGTTTTATTTTCCCAATCACGGAAAGCTTTAATAGCCTCCTCAGGCAATAACACTTCAGACTTCAGCTTACGGTCTGCCGGTTTCAAATCAAGTTCTTCATATATAAAGGCGTCATCAAAACCTATATCAGCAGCATCATTCTTGCTATTTCCATAATACATTCTATCTAAATGTGCCCAGTAAATAGCTCCCAGACACATCGGACAGGGTTCACAGGAAGTGTAAATCTCACACCCGCTCAAATCGAAAGTCCCTAATATCTTTGCAGCCGTACGGATAGCACTAACTTCAGCATGTGCCGTAGGGTCACAATCTGGAGTTACACGATTTACTCCCATCGCAATAATCTCACCATTTTTAGCAATAACTGCGCCAAACGGTCCTCCTCCCTCAGCTACATTTTGTACTGAAAGTTCTATGGCTTTACGCATCAGTTCTTCTTTTGTCATATCAATTCCTCCTAACATTTTATCTCTATTTGGAAAGATACAAAAAAAATCAGAAAATAGAAACTGAAAGCCAATTAATCTCTTTCTACATAAACCTTTTTACTTCCGAAGGCACAAAATAGAGTCAGAGTCAGAAAAAAGCATTATCAATTAAAAAACAATATCTCCAAAAACAAGAAAACCTCCCGTCTAGATTTCCCAGAACGAGAGGTTTCCGTTTTTTATTATAGAAAAGGGGGGAAGATTACATCATGCCACCCATACCGCCCATACCCGGAGCAGCCATCGGCATTTCAGGTTTTTCTTCTTTCTTTTCTACGATGACACACTCTGTAGTCAAGAACATTCCTGCAATAGAAGCTGCGTTTTCAAGTGCAACACGAGTTACTTTAGCAGGATCTACAACACCGGCTGCATGCAAGTGTTCGTAAACATCGGTACGTGCATTGTATCCGAAATCACCTTTACCTTCACGTACTTTCTGTACAACCACTGCTCCTTCTTTTCCGGCATTGGCTACAATCTGACGAAGTGGCTCTTCAATAGCACGCTTGATTATTTCGATACCAGTTGTTTCATCTGCATTGTCACCCTTCATGCCTTCCAATGCGTCAATAGCACGGATGTAAGTTACGCCACCGCCCGGTACAATACCTTCTTCGATAGCAGCACGAGTAGCACACAACGCATCGTCTACACGGTCTTTCTTTTCTTTCATTTCTACTTCGCTGGCAGCACCTACATAAAGAACAGCTACACCACCTGACAATTTAGCCAGACGTTCCTGAAGTTTTTCTTTATCATAATCAGAAGTAGAATTCTTCATTTCAGCCTTAATCTGGTTGATACGTTCCTGAATCAACTCTTTCTGACCAGCACCGTTTACGATAGTAGTATTTTCCTTAGAAACAGTTACCTTATCGCAAGTACCCAACATTTCAATAGTAGCCTGTTCCAGTTTCAAACCTTTTTCTTCGCTGATAACTACACCACCAGTCAATACTGCGATATCTTCCAGCATAGCTTTACGACGGTCGCCGAAGCCCGGAGCCTTCACTGCACAAATCTTCAACTGGCCACGCAGACGGTTTACAACCAATGTTGTCAATGCTTCACTGTCAACATCTTCAGCAATAACCAACAAAGGACGTCCGCTCTGAACTGCCGGTTCAAGGATAGGCAAGAAATCTTTCAGGTTAGAAATCTTCTTATCGTAAATCAAGATGTATGGGTGTTCCATCACACATTCCATCTTTTCTGTATCAGTTACGAAGTAAGCTGACAAATAACCACGGTCGAACTGCATACCTTCTACTACACCGATAGTAGTATCAGTACCTTTTGCTTCTTCGATAGTGATTACACCATCTTTAGAAACCTTACGCATTGCATCAGCAATCAGTTTACCGATAACCGGATCATTGTTTGCAGAGATAGTTGCAACCTGTTCAATCTTATCGTAGTTATCACCTACTGTTTCAGCCTGTGCTTTGATTGATTCTACAACTTTAGCAACAGCCTTGTCGATACCACGTTTCAAATCCATCGGGTTTGCACCAGCTGTAACATTCTTCAAACCAACGCCCACGATAGACTGAGCCAATACAGTAGCAGTAGTAGTACCGTCACCAGCATCATCACCAGTCTTCGAAGCTACAGACTTAACCAACTGTGCACCTGTATTCTGGAACGGATCGCTCAATTCTACTTCCTTGGCAACTGTTACACCGTCTTTTGTAATATGAGGAGCACCGAATTTCTTTTCGATAATAACATTACGACCTTTCGGGCCGAGAGTTACTTTAACAGCGTTAGCCAATTCGTCTACACCTTTTTTCAACTGATCGCGAGCATCAATGTTGAAGAGAATATCTTTTGCCATAATAATCTTAATGTTTTAAAAGTTCAACTTATGAATTATCCCAAAACTGCGAGAACGTCACTCTGACGCATCATCAGATATTTTACTCCGTCGTGTTCGATTTCAGTACCTGAATATTTTCCATATAATACTGTATCGCCAACTTTCAATATCATCTCTTCATCCTTTGTGCCATTTCCTACTGCCACAACTTCACCCTGCAATGGTTTTTCTTTTGCTGTATCAGGAATGATAATACCGCCGATTGTTTTTTCTTCTGCAGGAGCCGGAAGAATCAGGACTCTGTCTGCTAATGGTTTAATGTTCATAGTCTTTATATTTTTTATTGTTTATACTTGATTAAACTGTCCATGGCTTTTCTTTTCTGCCGGACGCTATATAAATAGCGAAAATCGTGCCAAAAGCATAAACTGACATTCTGGCACGATTTTCTGACATATACTTAGACAGCGCTGACACTTATCTGACTTTCTTTATGGCTTTAACCCATCCGTCTGCATGCGCATCGAGACCGATGTGAGAAAAATGTACTCCGTCGGGACGATGAAGGGCTTTGTTCAATTTATCGGTATCCGGACCGATGAAAAGATCGCTGTATTTTTTGCAGAGAGCTTGTTGCGCCTCTCGTATCTGAGAATCATTACCATCTTCACTATCTATACATTCTGGATGATAAGAAGCAATAGCTATACCAATAGGACTTTCAATGCCCTGGCTTCTAAAAGCTTCGCGGATAGTCTCAAACTGACGAATATATTCTTCTTTCGAAGTATTCTTAATATTATCGGTTTCTCCCTGATGCCACAGGATATAGTCGGGAATGAGTCCTTGCTCCTTCAACAGGGCAATAGTTTGGGTCAGTTTATCATACAAATAGCCTCCCTTAGCCCAGGCTACTATTTCTACACCTCCTACACCGATGGGAACTAAAGTGACTTTCGTCGTTATTTTCTCATCGATCAGTTTATCTGCCAAACGATTCCACACGCTGGCTCCGTAGCCAGTCGCTCCAATCAGTGGATCGGAAGAAGGATAAAGACGACCTTCGAAATGGAAGTAAACCTGATGCTCCGGTTGATATTTTCCAACACCATGATTGGCAGAATTTGATTGTCCAAAGGTGAATAATACCATTCCTCCTTGAGCTTCCTCAACTGATACAGACTGATAGTTTTCTGCCCATTTCCGCAAACCTTCGATAGCTCTGCACAAAACACCAGCCTCACCACGGAAAGTACCTGAACCTTTTGATTCTCCTGCCGGAGTGTACCACTCATTGAACCCATTGTTCTTTACCACTCTTTCCAGCATTGGCTTCAGCTCTTCATAAGCTTCCTTTATAAAACCATTTTCTGTCAGTCCCCAGATCATTCTGGCACCAAACCATGTCCAGTCTCCTCCATTCTGATAACCGTAGGGATGCATTCCTACATTCTGAAAACTGCCTGTCGGATAAGTCGGATACATAGTCAGGCCGATAGTCTGGGCATGTGCTTTTTCTACATTTTCCAACATACGCTGATTGGCATGTGCTATTTCTTCTTTTGTAAGCAGACCGGCCAAAATGGCAACTGCTGTACCACCATGATAAAACACCTGATTTTCATCAAATGTTTCAGGGAAAGGAGAACCATTCAGATAGATGTGTGGAATAAATTTCTGACGCTGGCTGTCCCACAAATGTTTGCGGATATTGGTTATCAGTTGTTTTTTTTACACTCTCCCATTTCTCTCCATATGCCTTGTTTACCGCAACTTCCTTAAAGTTGTCAATGGCCAGCACCAGCATGGCATTGTCGTAAATATCAATGGTGTAATGCGTATTCTCATCAATCGCTCCCCCCCAAGGGTGCTCAGACTGTACATCTCCCCAGTCGGCGGTAGTAGCTCCTGTAGTTAACCCATATTGTTTGTTGAATTTTTCATTCATGAGGTATTGCAGAGCCTCATCCATACGCTGTTCTACCGTTTTTCCGTTAATTACAGTTTGCAGATATGCTGTGCTTTGGCTCTTTTTTACATATTGATAAACAGCCTGTACCAATGACGTTTCATGATCGGTTTCTACTGTATTTTTATGAGCAGCATACTGTGGACAGGTTTCAGACAGACGATAACGGTAGCCCTCCGAATCATTCAAATTAGCTTTACGGATATCCATATATCCGTCTACAATGTCACCACCTTCTCCCTGAAAATGAAAAAAGTGTTCAGACATTCCTGAACTTGCTGGTCAGGCATGACATCCATGGCTACTTGTATAAAAGTGTTGAAATCACGTATCCATACTTCACCGTATCCATCCCCGGCATTAAGACCAGTCGATACTATATGATGAGCCATCCGGCTTACTTGTTCCATAAGAGGATCTTCCAAAATACTTTTCTGTACAATTTTCAACGGATCTTCAGAAGTATTTCCAAATGGAGTTTTTTAGGTTAAAACAGATGCAAACGGGAGCAAAAACTTAGCATATAAAACGCTGATAAACAGCAAACAGGTTTTAACAAGGAGCGATTTTGTCTGTTGCCATTTCGTCCTTATTGGAGTAAATTTGTACCACATTTGTACCTCGAAAGGAGGGTCACATGGCTCGACAACCTTTCAACAGTGTGCTACAGTATTCAACAGCGTACAATAAAATTTCTTCGATAATGGACCGTCTAATAAAACAGAATTTAACAGGTCAGACCAACTTGGATTGGGATTTGGCAGGCAAACAGTTCCTCACCATTGAGGAAGTGGCGAATCTACTGCAAGTAAGCAACAGAACCGTATATAATCTGATATACAAGGGAACGCTTCGGGCTTGCAAGATAACGTACCATATCACACTTATCACCAAAGAGGATTTCTTTTTGATGATTAAAGAAACAACCTACTGCAAGCGCAGCGTTTCACCATTCGCTAAACGTAGCAGAAAAACAGAAAAGAAAATGAAAGAAGAAAAACTGAATACAGAAAACGTTTCCATTTCCCGACAAGAGGGAAAGGAGAAGCCTAAAAGCAAACCAAGCAAGCGGAAACTCATTCCTGCAAGCAACTACAAACAGTCCGTACGTGACACTTTCATAGATGCAGAAAACGCAGGGGGGCGACCTTTATACATTGGCAGAGATATGCCAAAAGTTCAATTATACCTATGGACGGTTTTACAACCTCCGTATGCGGTACTCCATTCCATGCATCAAAGCCAACTCCACCAAGTGCTTTCCGAAATCGGAGGTAGACAAGGCGATGACAGAAGAAACGGAACGTTTGGGAAAAGACCTTTCGGAACATTGGTACTCTTGCTTTGACATCATGCGCCTGTTCGGTTTAGGCAAGACGCAAGTACGTAGGTTTGCACTTACTCATGGAGTAAGGACAAAACGTATCCACGGCAACAGGCTCTTTTACCTGAAAGCCGATTGGGATGCAGCTCGAAAGGATGCAGAAAAGAGGAGTACAAGCACGAAAAGCAAGCGTAAAGAATAACCCTTTTATAAACTGACACAGTAACAATAAACAAAATACATAACGATATGACAAACATTTGCACGAAAGTAACAGTAAGGAAACGCCCTATCAAGAATGGGCAATTGTCGCTCTATTTGGATTTCTATCCACCTGTAAGAAACCCAAAGACAGGCAAGACAACAAGACGTGAATATCTCGGCATCTATATTTATGCCAATCCGACAGAGAAGTTTGAAGCCGAGTTCAACAAGACAATGCTCCGCAATGCGGAACTAATCAAGTGCAAGAGGACGGAAGCCATCATCAATGAGGAGTTTGGCTTCCTTGACCGCAACAGGGGCAAGGAGAGTTTCTTGGATTATTTCCGCTCCAAGATGGCTGACGATGATAATTTCAGAAATTGGAACACAGCCTACAAACATTTTGAGAAATATTGCGGTGGCAGTTGTACCTTTGATGATTTGTCTTTGGATTATTGCCAAGGCTTCCTGACTTATCTGCTTTCTCTCACCACGCAGACCAAAGGTAAGATGATGGCATCGTCAGCCAACAATAACCTGAACAAGTTGAAGTGTGTCTTGCGCTTGGCTTATGAGGAGAAGCGTATCAGAGAGAATATCGCTCCACGGCTGAAACACGCAAAGGAAGCCAACACAAGGCGTGAGTTCCTGACCCTTGAAGAAGTAAAGATGCTTGCCAATACACCTTGTGAGAAGCCTGTCATTCGGACTGCCGCCCTGTTCTCCTGCCTTACAGGATTGCGTATCAGTGACATCATCCGCTTACAGTGGGAGAACATTGTAAAGGCTGCCGATGGCGGTTGGTGTATGCACATAGTAACCAAGAAAACGAGGATGGAAGCAGTGCTGCCCTTGTCGGAGGAAGCACTCGCATTGTGCGGCGAGCGTTCAAGCGGACAGGTATTCAAAGGACTGACCCAAACCATACTCCCATTATACCTGAAAGACTGGATAAAGTCGGCAGGGATAACGAAGCACATCACATTCCACTGCTTTAGGCATCATCTTTTATCCTATTCGCTGAAAATAAGCAGTTTATACGAATACCTTTATAAAATAGGTAACGATTTGGAAACGAGCAAAGTTCTGTAATTTGCTTCGTCTTGCATTAATCAAAAGAACACCTGTTAAATGCAAAGGTACAAATTATATTGTCAAATCAATAATTTCCCAACCACTTTCTCTCATCTTCTTCAAAGCATCGCTACTCCAATTCATTTTTAAACTAGCATAGCATAATAGATGTGTCGGCCGTGACATTCCAACATATAACATTTTCATAGCTTGTTTTGCTCTTGAAGATTTTTTGTCAACTATATCTTTGAAGAATGGACTAGGTTGAAATCCTCCTCTATTCTGTTTCTTTATTAAATGTTTACATTCATAGTTATGAAAAAAAGTTTCTACATACATTGTTGCACAATGAGTCATTCCTTTTACAGAATGCACTGTTCCTATTTTTATTGGGATTGAATCTTCTTCCTCTTTTTCTTCGTTGTTATACTTCACAAAAGTATTTCCAATAAAATTATCTACATATGCATTCTGTTGAAGTTCAAATTTTGATTTTAAATCACTATCAACGACCTGTTTCAATAACTTATATGCAGTTTCAAAATCATTTTGCTTTATCGCTACAGATATCTTAAAAACCGTCTGGTTTAATATTATCAGTTCGTTATTTTTATATTGTTTGAGCAGTGTCTTTATTGTAAAATTACGTCCATTTACATCAACTACACCAGACAGTCGTAAAATATGACAGAGTATTGCGAAGACAGTTTTTTGGCATTGGCTAATCGTCTCATTTTCACTAAATTGAAGAAACTCAGAGATTGTATCGTATGTCTTACTTGTAGTGACTTTAGTTGTGTTTGGAAATATATTATCTAACCGTAATTTTTCTATGTTAAATTCCGGTTCTGAAATCTTTGCATTCCACCCGATTATATGAAACCCATACTTTTTCCCATTAATTGTATTCTGAAGATTATTTCTTTCTATCAAATCCTTAAATTTACCTTTCAATAATGGCATTGTCTCTTCATTAAATAATAATAACGTAGGAAGTATTGGAGAATCTAATACATTTTTTCCATTTACAACAAATCTAGCTTTACCTGTTCCATCATCACCAGTTATAAGAGTGAACGGATTTACAACGTCTGCAATCTCTTTGGATAATCTCAGAGAATTATTAATATACATGGGATTTCTAGGAAGCCAATCACAAGTATCTGTTACAGCATTATAAATTGATTGGTTAGGATCACCTATTCTTTGTAAGATGCAATTATCTGAATAAAATAATTTATCAATAAGGTTTAATTGATGCAGCTGCATATCTTGCGTTTCATCAATAAGAATATATTTAAAACGTTTTTGCAATACACTCTTTATCTCTGGATACTCTTTTATGTATTCCTCAGCTAAATAATAGCAATCATCATAATGCAATATTCCTTTTTCTAAAATCTCATTTTTTGCCTTTAACAACCAATTGCAAACATATTGTTTATTAAAATCTTCATTTCCTCTCCATGTAGTTGGAATTTTATAGGATATATCACTTCCTTCAATTCCCAATCCAATCCTTGGTTCTCCAAAGGAACTGATGAATCGTACTGATGTAAAGTCAAATTGGTGTTTGCAATACAGAATCCTTCGATCCCAACATCTACTTAAAATTCGCTGTATTTCAGCATCATATCTATCCTTGTCAATAATTTCTATTCCTCTCTTATACTTGTTTTCATAATATGGAATTGCGAGAAATTTATCTACAAATTCTTGAATCGTCGATACATTATGAGGATATTCAAACAGTTTCGCAGCTTTTTTGGAAAGATGTTTTCGGATTTCTTCAACAGCAGTGTTCGTATGAGATAAAACTAATATTGCATCTCCTATTTCAAGATTTTCAGCCATACAACAAAGTTTTGCTATTAAAGCAGTCGTTTTGCCACTCCCAGGTACAGCTAACAAATCACAGGATGAAAGCTCTTTTATAAAGTTCCGACGTTCATCATCAAAATTACACCCTTTAGGTAAAAGGAAGTCTTGTACACTACTAATTAGATTATCATCAATTCTTCTCATACTTTAGATACATGTTTAATTGCTTCCACTAAATAATATATACTATCATCTTCAGGTATGGCTAAGGTATCCAACGAACATATTTGCTGACATAATTCATGAGCAATAGCTACTTTATCTAAAGTTCGATCTTTAAGTTTCTTTATTAATGTAGTTTTGAATTTTTCTTCATCATATTTCCCAGCTTTATTTTTTTTAAAACCTTCAGTTTTAGAATGGACTTTAGATACACACTCCTTAAAACATTCATTTAATGTGCTGGAAAGATATAAACACCACTCTAACCTGAATAATTCATAGTCTCCACAAAAAAGAGAACGCCCTTCTTGTATAT
>OOAD01001150.1_pt1 | contig 15690 bp, 10 predicted proteins | sample 1671151 | NCBI WGS metagenome assembly OOAD01 (sample SAMN06348127, study PRJEB24527) | human gut metagenome | biome: human gut; feature: ankylosing spondylitis patient; material: feces | host: Homo sapiens | place: China | collected 2015-10
GTGCGCAACCTGATCCGTCAGAACAAGTCGTATCAGCTGATCAGCACCATGCAGACCAGAAACACCGTCGCTGAAAAAAGAAAGATACTTTTCCGCACCACTTCGCCTCCGGAATCGCCACGCTGTGGAAACAGCCCCAGCATTTTCTGACCAAACGTCTGTTTTCTCGGTTTCGGCGGCATGGGCGGCGGCAGCAGCCACGGCGGCGGAGCTGGCCGCGGACGCTGAACATTTTTTGACCTTAGAGCGAACCACCAGCGCGGCAGATGCGATCTCGTATCATATCTGCCGCGCTGGTGTTATTTTTTGCCTTTTCCTTCTCCGCCCTTCCATCCCTACGAAACCATGCCCTTCGGGATTTTATACAAAATAACTGATATATTTCAATACATTCTTAAAAAAACTAGGACTTTTTTTATTTGCTGTTGAAATTTTGTAAAATCTTTACTATACTTTAGCCATCTTACGGAGCGCACCGCCTGCGAAGGGATGCGTCCTTCAACCCGCACGAAGTGTAAGGAGTATCGTATCATGAAAAAAATCACTCGTCGTCAGTTTCTCACCTCTGCCGGTGCGACCTCTGCCGCACTGCTCCTTTCCAGCCTGCCTCATGCAGCAGCCGCAGACGAGAATTGCCTGCGCAAGGTCACTCCTGCTGCCACCAACTCCAACGACCTGTCCTGGGATATGGCCGAGGAGATCCTGACCCACATTTCTGACCCCGTATTCCCTGCCTACACGGTCAATGTTCTGGACTACGGCGCCGTCCCCAACGACGGTAAACTGGACACCGCAGCCATCCAGCGCGCCATCGACGAGACCAGCGCCCACGGCGGCGGCACGGTCGTCATCCCTTCCGGTGTGTATGACGTCGGTGCCATCACCCTCAAGAGCAACGTCAACCTGCATCTGGAAAGCAAGGACACCATCCTGCGCTTCACCCGGGACATCACCCCGGCCAACTACCCGCTGGTGTTCGCCCACTATGAAGGCTCCAAGCTGTACAACTGGAGCCCGCTGATCTACGCTTATCAGCAGGAGAACATCGCTCTGACCGGCAAGGGCACCCTCGATGGTCAGGCCGATAAGAACAACTGGTGGAACTGGTCCCGCACCGTCAACCCGGACGGCACCACCACCAGGCCCAGCAGCGCCGATGCCAAGCTGCTGCGCAAGATGACCGACAACGGCACCCCCGCAGAGGAGCGTATCTTCGGCGAAGGCCACTATCTGCGCCCCAACTTCTACCAGCCCATCGAGTGTACCAATGTCCTGGTCGAGGGCGTCACCATCGCCAACTCTCCCATGTGGGAGCTGAACCCCGTCCTCTGCACCAACTTCACCGCCCGCGGCGTCACCATCGACACCCACGGCTACAACAACGACGGCTGTGACCCCGAAAACTGCAACTACGTCCTGATCGAGAACTGCTTCTTCAACACCGGCGACGACTGCATCGCCGTCAAGGCCGGCCGCAACCGCGATGGCCGTGAGCTGGGCGAAGCTGGTTATCCCACCCAGAACCTCATCATCCGCAACAACACCTTCGCAGACGGCCACGGCGGCATCGCCTGCGGCAGCGAGATGAGCGGCGGCATCAAGAACCTGTTCGCAGACAACAACACCTTCGACAGCCCCACTCTGAACTACGCCCTGCGCTTCAAGACCAATGCAGAGCGCGGCGGCGCTGTGGAGAACATCTATCTGCGCAACTCCAAGGTCAAATCTGTCGGCAACGCCGTCGTCCATGCCACCATGCTGTACGATGTGGGCCGTGATGGTAATTATCTGCCTCAGTTCAAGAACATTACCATCGAGAACCTGACCAGCAGCGGAGGCGAATACGGCATCTTCATGGAGGCCTTTGAGGAAGTTCCCATCACCGGTCTGGTGTTCCGCAATGTGAACATCTCCAACGTCGGCACCGACATCCGCGCTCTGAACTGGGAAGACCCCGTCATGGAGAACGTGACCATCAACGGCAAGACCTACCCCCGCCCCGTGGAGACCAAGATCCTCGGCGTTCCCGTCCCGGGCCAGCGCATTGAGGGCAGCTCCACCCTGCTGGGCGGCGAAGATACCGACCTGAGCAGCAAGTGGCTGATCTCGGACAGCGCCGACGGCGATTACCATTTCTTCCGCATCCGCCGCAGCTATGCGGTTCCCTCTTATCTGGCCGGAAAGTACATCAAGTTCGTCTCCACCGACCGGAGCGGCAATCAGGACGCCAGCATCCCCTACAAGGTGCTGCGGAGCGCCGAGATCGCCGGTACCACCAATGATGCCGAGCTGCTGCGTGCCGCCTCCAAGGGTTACATTGACGAGAACGACGCACTCGACCTGAACCGTCCCATCACCAAGCGCGAGTGCGCCAAGATGCTGGGCAAGCTGTGGAATCTGACCGCTCCGTCTGCACCGGTCGCGATCTCCGACGTCCCCGCAAGCGACCCGGATTACGGCGTCATCGCCGCTGTGGTCGAAGCCGGCATGATCGAGCTGAAAGACCCCACCAGCGCCAGCGCACAGGGCACTCTGTACAACGCCGGTGTCACCAGCTCTGAAAGCGCCAAGCGCACTGCTTTCCTGCCCGATGCCACCATCGACCGCGACGAGATGGGCCACATCGCTCTGCTGTCCTGCGGCGTGCCTTACAACGAGACGCTGGGCACTCAGCCGAAGTTCGACGACGCCAGCCAGATCGAGTCCGTGTACGAGGACAACGTGGGTGCCAGCGCCTACTTCGGCTTTGTCACCGCCAAGACCGGCAACAGCTACCTGCCCAAGGAAAAGACCACTCTGGAAGATCTGATCCGCATCGTGGAGCGCATCTCCGACTTCTCCAACAAATAATTTTTTCAGCCTCCTCCTAACTCCTCCCCGCCGGAAGCATTCTGCATGCTCCCGGCGGGGAGTTTTGTATCACTGCTGAAACGACGCACAAAAAGCACCATGCTTCGATTCGAAACATGGTGCTTTTTGCTTTGACCTCTTCGTCTGGCCTTGTCAGGCGACAGTGAGACTGAGCGGTCATTTTATTTGATGCAGCTCGAGCAGGGGCTGTAGCCAGCGGCCACAGCTTCATCATAACTCGAGAACAAAATCTGGTTCTTCTCTGCCGGGAGGTTGGCGCAGCTGGGCAGATGGAACTTTTTGCTGTTCACGTTGCCGATGTACGCCTGCTGGGCCGTGCTGGACGCTGCCGGGTCGGTGGGGTTCAGCTCAGCGTCGGTGGCGAAGTGTTCCGTTGCCACCGTGTAGTTCTGGCCGTCACTGGAAACGGTGATCGTCCCCAGCAGGTCGGTGCGGTAGACGCCCACACCGGCGTCCCGCAGGATGCTCAGGGTCTCCTCGTGGGGGTGGCCGTACTTGTTGTTGACGCCGCAGGAGATGATGCCCATCTCGGGCAGGACAGCGTTCAGGAAGACGTAGCTCGTCGAGGTGCTGGAGCCGTGGTGGCCCACCTGTAAGACATCCACCTTGAGGTTCGCGCCGCTGTTCACGAGGTCGCGCTCGGCGTCGGCCTCCATATCACCGGTGAGCAGGAAGCTCGTCGCGCCGTAGTCGATGCGCAGGACGATGGAGGTATCGTTGGTGTCATCGTACTGCGCCACAGGGCCAAGCATGGTCACAGTGGCGCTGCCCAGCGCCCACTGGGTGCCTACGGCAGGTACTTCGACCTGTAAGTTCTGCTGCTGGGTGTACTTGACGAAATCCTTGAAGCACTTGGTGGAGGCTTCCGTCACGGGGCTGTAAACGTGGTAGGCCGGGAAATAGGCCAGCGCAGCGGCCAGACCGCCCACATGGTCTTCGTGAGCATGGGAGCAGAAGACATACTCCAGCTGCTCGACACCCTGACTCTGCAGGTAGGAGACTACCAGACTGCCGTCGTCCACATTGCCGCCGTCGTAGAGCATGAACTGTCCGTCGCACTCCACCAGCACGCTCAGCGCCTGCCCCACGTCGATGAAGTGCATCTGGAAGGCGGCGTCCTGCCCGTCGGAAGGCGTCGTTTCGGTCTGAGAAACTGCCGGGTTTGGTATGACGCCGCCGCTGCCTCCCGGGACGATGGAAGAGGTATCACAGCCCACGAGGCCCAGCGCAAGGGCTGCGGCCAGCGCCAGCGCAGCGAGGCAGCTCATGAGCGTTTTAGCGGTCACTTTTTCTTTTTTGAAGTTTTCCACGATGTATTCTCTTTCTGTTGATTACTTTTCGGTTTATGCCCAGGAGCCGAATGGGGCGCAAAACGTGCGCCGGGACTGGGCTGACGGCCTGCCGGGCTGCGGCCCGCCGGGGCAGTGGAGCGGCTCTGGGGCTTGCCGCCCTTGCCTCTGGGCCGGACGGTGTAGGTGCCGTCGCCGTGGATGGTCACATCGGCGGCCTCAGCTCTGCGGGCCGAGCGCTGGACCGCAATGCGGCCCTCAGCGGGAACCAGCAGGGGGATGAGGTCTTCGCGGTGGGTCATTTTCAGCGCCTTGATGACCTTTTCGGCGTTGCGGGGCTCATAATACTGGAGCAGGGCGCGCTGAAGTGCCTTGCCCTCAGCGGTCTTTTCCACAAATACCGGCTTCAAAGTGTAGGGGTCGAGGCCGGTGTAGAACATACAGGTGCTCACGGTGCCGGGCGTGGGATAAAAATCCTGCACCTGCTCGGGGCGCATATGGTTCTTGTAGAGGTATTCGGCCAGATAGACAGCATCCTTGAGGGTGCTGCCCGGGTGGCTGGACATGAGGTACGGCACGAGGTACTGCTTTTTGCCCGCCTTCCTGCTCAGCTCGTAGAACTTATCCTTGAACTTGTTGAAGGTCTCGATCGGCGGCTTGCCCATGTAGGCGAGGGTGTTGGGGGCGCAGTGCTCCGGCGCGACTTTCAGCTGGCCGGAAACGTGGTACTCCACCAGCTCCTTGAAGAAGGTGTCATCGGGGTCGGCCATTAGGTAATCGAAGCGGATGCCGCTGCGGATGAACACCTTCTTGACGCCGGGCAGCTCCCGGACGCGGCGGAGAATTTTCAGGTAATCGCTGTGGTCCACGATCATGTGGGAACAGGTGGTGGGGGCGAGGCAGTGCTTGCCGCCATTGCACATACCCCGCAGCATCTGCTCACGGCAGGATGGGAAACGGAAGTTGGCGGTAGGGCCGCCGACGTCGTGGATGTAGCCCTTGAAATCCGGCTCGTGGGTCATCCGCTCTGCTTCGGCCACGATGCTGTCGGCGCTGCGGCTGGTGACGCGTCGTCCCTGATGCAGCTGGATGGCGCAGAAGTTACAGCCGCCGAAGCAGCCGCGGTTCTGGATGATGGAGAACTGCACCTCGCGGATGGCAGGCACACCGCCCATGGCCTCGTAGATGGGGTGGTAGCGGCGGGTGTAAGGCAGGGCGTAGACCTTATCCAGCTCCCAGCGAACGAGGGGCTTTGCGGGGATGTTCTGCACGAGGTACTTCTCGCTCTGCTTCTGGACGATGATATTGCCGCTGACGACGTCCTGATTGTCCATCTGGATGCGGCAGGCTTTCGCATAGGCCACCTTATCGGAGGCGACCTTCTTGAAGCCCGCGCACTCCACATACCGCTCGGGCAGGTGGTCGAAGTCGGTCAGGTAGCAGGTGCCGTCCACATCGGTGATGCTCTCCACCGGCTCCCCTGCCGCCAGACGGCGGGCGATCTCCACAGTCTGGTGTTCACCCATGCCGAAGCTGATGATGTCCGCACCGGAGTCCTCGGCGATGCTGGGCAGGACGGTGTCCAGCCAGTAGTCGTAGTGGGCAAAGCGGCGGAGCGATGCTTCCAGACCGCCCAGAATGACGGGCAGGTCAGGGTATGCCTGCTTGGCAAGTCTGGTGTAGACGGTGGCGCTGCGGTCGGGCCGTGCGCCGCCCTTGCCGCCGGGCGAATACTCGTCCTCCGCGCGGGGGATCTTTGCGACGGAATAGTGACTCACCATGCTGTCCACATTGCCGCCGCCGATGAAGAAGCCGTACTTCGGCTTTCCGAACCGCTTGAAGTCCTCGCAGTCGGTGTAGCGGGGCTGGGCCAGCACGCCCACCTTGTAGCCCTCGGCTTCCAGCAGGCGGCTGATGATAGCGGTGCCAAAGCTGGGGTGGTCCACATAGGCGTCGCCGCCCACCACCACGAAGTCCAGCTGGTCCCACCCCCGGGCCTCCATGTCAGCCCGGCTGATGGGGAGAAATTCGGTGTAGATCTGGGAAGAGGTTTCCATAATACTCCTTTTATTTATTAAATCGCCTTTTTATTGCAAAGCATGATTTCTCTTTCGTTCCGTGTACCCATCACTTTCTCTTTTCTGCTTTCGGCTACCGTATGATTTGCATAGGTATTCCATGTAGGTTCATAATCTGCTGTTGCCTGATTTCCCCACATATCCCAGCCCTCTCTTACACCACGTGCAAAGAGTTCGATGCGTGGGCCTTGGCTACAAGCTTCGATGATCGGAATAATTTCATCAGGTTTACGGCTGTGCTCACGTTTCATTGTCCGAATTAAGTTCACCTGAGATCTTGCAGGTGCAAGTGTACGATTCGGAGCACTTTTTTTCCTGATTCCAAACAGAATCAGCTCTGTTACATTTCTGAAATAGAAACCCACTCCGCGTCCGTCCGGCCCACCGTCTTTGCGAACCTTCTCCCAAACAATATTTCCCTTATATTCAAATCCCCACGCATCCATAACAGCCAGTCCATCCGGAAGCAAAGCATTCGGAACCCATAGATACAAGTGCGCTTTTTCACCTGCAATATCTGCCACCGGAAGGGCTTTTATATTATCAAGGGTCATAGTTTCATAGCGCATCAGTTTTTTGTTCTCAGGTGCAACCTTCCCGGTGCGGTTCTGAAACTGCCAAGGAGGATCTGCATAGATCGTATTATACTTTTTTCCATTTGTAAATTGATAAAAGTTTTCTTTTGTCATCTCAAAGTCTGTCATCGTTTTCTACGCACTCCTTTCTGATTCCAACCGCCAAAATGGGACAACCACCATTCCGGCGTGAATCCAATCGATATGTAAGTTTTCCCATCCAAGTGGTACTTGCCCCATACTTTGCTAAGATTCCTTCTCTCCGGAAGATCTCATTTAAGTCTGCCGAACGTGTAACAATGACACCAACATCAACCAATCCGCAGTCAAAATAAGTTCTCATCGCCAAAAGGTCACGGTCAAATGTCTGATCCTTGCTATTCCACTCCAAATCAAACGCAACTCGATTTTTCAAGAAATCAATATTATGGCCATCAATATATCCTTCGATCAATTCCGTTTCGTACGGTTCAGTTGCAAAGCGCCCACGTCTTTGTGCAACCTGTCGGGGATATTTCTTCACTAAAAGATCCCCGCTGATTCGAATTTCTCTCCAACCATACGGATATAATACGTCATCAAATTTTTTAGGAATGGGCGATTCGTTTCCTCCCGCCTTTTTAATATCAGCAATCGTTAATTTAAGCTTTCTCAAGCACTCCTGAAGCTCCCGCCACTCTTCGGGAAATGCATCATGCAGGATTTCCAGTGCATGGCCGTAGCTATAAAATTCAAACTTTTCTAACAGATCTGTATCCACATACTTTTCAATCTGCATTTTAGCTTCCTTTCTTTATTCATCCGGCTGATTCATCTGCATTTCCAGCCACTGCTGGCGGCTGATGAGGACAGCGCGGGGCTTTGCGCCCTCGTAGGGGCCGATGATGCCCTTTTCTTCCATCTCGTCCATGATGCGGGCGGCGCGGGCATAACCCAGCTTGCAGCGGCGCTGCAAAAGGCTGGTGGACGCCTGACCGGCGTCGATGACCACCTCCACGGCCTGCTTGAGCATCGGGTCACTGCCGCCCTCCTCGTCAGAGTCGGCAGAACTGCTGCCCTTCTTGCCGTCCTGAATGGCGTGTTTTTCCATCGCCTCGATCATGGCTTCGTCGTACTGGACGGTGGCGCTCTTCTTGATGAAGTCCAGCACACGGCTGATCTCCTCATCCCGCACAAAGGTACCCTGGATACGGGTGGGCTTGGGTGCGCCCACGGGCATGAAGAGCATATCGCCCATGCCCAACAGCTTTTCGGCACCAGCACCGTCGAGGATGGTGCGGCTGTCCACCTGACTGGACACGGCGAAGGCGATGCGGCTGGGGATGTTGGCCTTGATGAGGCCGGTGATGACGTCCACGCTGGGGCGCTGGGTCGCCACGATGAGGTGCATACCGGCGGCGCGGGCCTTCTGGGCGATGCGGCAGATGGAGTCTTCGACATCCTTGCCGACGACCATCATCAGATCGGCCAGCTCGTCGATGATGATGGCGATATAGGGCATCTTCTCGAGGTTCGGGTCCGTTGCAGCCAGCTTATTGAAGGACTTGATGTCGCGGACGTTGTTCTCCGCGAAGAGGTGGTAGCGGCGCTCCATCTCCTGCACTGCGCCGCCCAGTGCGCCAGCCGCCTTGCGGGGCTCGGTGACGACGGGCATCAGCAGGTGGGGGATGCCGTTGTACTCAGCCAGCTCGACGACCTTGGGGTCGATGAGCAGGAGCTTGACGTCCTCGGGGCTGGAGCGGAACAGCAGGCTCATGATGATGCTGTTGACGCAGACCGATTTACCGCTGCCGGTGCTGCCCGCGATGAGCAGATGGGGCATCTTGCACAGGTCGGCCACCTGGGCCACACCGGCGATGTCCTTGCCCAGCGCAATGCCCATCGGCGAGGTCATCCGCAAAAAGCTCTGGCTCTCGAAGACGCTGCGGATGTAGACCGGCGTTTTCTTATGGTTCGGAACCTCGATGCCCACGGCAGGCTTGCCGGGGATGGGAGCCTCCATGCGGACATCGGCCACCGCCAGGTTCAGGGCGATGTCGTCCGCCAGCGAAGTGATGCGGCTTATCTTGACGCCCGCCATGGGCTGGACTTCATACCGGGTGACCGACGGGCCGCGGGAAATATCCAGCACACGGGTGCGGACGCCGAAACTTTCCAGCGTGTCCACCAGCTTCTGGGCGTTGGCTTTCAGCTCGTCTTCTGCGCCGGAGTCGCTTTCCTCCGGGGCGCGCTCGAACAGCTCGATGGACGGGTACTGATACTGGAAGCTCTCCTCCGTCTCCGCCTCTTCGGCGGGGGCGTTCGCAGCCTGCTCCTCGGAGACAGCAGGCTTTTCCATGGCGGCTGCCACCAGCGTGTTGAGGTCTTTTTCCTCCACCGGGTCGCTGGTGATGCTGATCCAGCCGTCCTCATCCGGATCAGAGCGGAACGCCACCGCATTCTCGGCGCTGACCGGCTGCGGGGCTGGTTCCGGAGTCGGGGTCAAATCATAGAGCGGGATGCCGAAGGAGAGCGGCGGCTCAGGCGCGGGCTGCTGTTCCGGCTCTTCTGCCGGGGCAGCGGGCGTAACGGTGGGCGTCACCGTCGGCTCGGGCTGGGCCGTGAAGAAGTCCTCGGCGGCGGTATCCACAGCGTCCGGGACGATGGGAGTCACGGTGGCGCGGATGGGCGCACGGCGGAGCGGGTCCATGCCGAAGGTGCCGCCGGGGCCGAGGATGATGGGCTCGATGGGCTCACTGCCGCCCTCGGTGACGGTGGTATGGTCAGGGCCTAGATCAATATCAAAGGGCGCACGGGGCCGGGACTTTTCCACCTGTACGGGGGCAGGCTCGGGCTGAGGCGGGGTCTGCACTTCCGGTGCGGGCGCAGGGGCAGGCTCCGCCTGTTCGCCGCCCTGCATCACCTGATGGCCCCAGTGGAAGACGCCAGCCAGCCAGCCGGGAGGCTGGATATGGAAGGCGGGCGCGGCAGGCTCTTCGCCGCCGTAGTTGTCCTCACCTTCGCCCACTTCGTTTTCCGGCAGGTCGTCGTCGTAGTCCTCATATTCCTCTGCCGCGGCCTCCTCGGCGGCGCGTTCTGCCAGACGCTCGGCCCGGCGAGCGGCATTCTGCTCGTGGACGGCAAGGCCCTTTTCGTGGACGCTGCCGCCCACATTGCAGAGCCACTGCCAGCACTCGGCGGGCGTAACGTCAAAAATGTACAGGCTGGCGCAGGCCGCCAGCGCCGCCATAACCAGATTGGCGGCGGGTCTGCCGCAGAGCAGCAGGAGCGTCCCGCCCAGCACAGCGCCCAGCGCACCGCCCGAGAGCCATGCGCTCATACCATTATGATAACAGGCGGCAGTCATCTGCGCGGCGGTCTGGTCGGTGGGGATGTCAGAAAAGACGATGACCGTGCCGCTGGCGAAGATGAGCCCCAGCACCAGCTTTGCGATATGGGGCAGAAGGTCTTCGCCCCGGGTGTAGAGGATGGCCAGATAGCACAGTGCTGCGCCCAGCACGAAACTTCCGCAGCCGAACACGCCGAACAGGACATCGTGCATCGTGCGCCAGGCCGAACTGCCCGGCACGAAAGCCAGCGCCATGAGCACCAGCCCCGCAAACAGGGTGATGAGCCCCGCGGGCATCCGGTCCTGTGTCCGGTTCTTGCGGCGCGAGGCTGTGCTGCGCCCGGAGGTCTTGCGTTTTCTCTTTGCCATGTTTCCTAAAACCCGTTCCTTATTTTATATCATGAAGCAGGGCGCGCTCAGGGCGGCTCTGTCGGTGACGATGGAAGAATTTCGATACTACTCGATTCTTTCATTGTACCACGGGAAAAGTCAAATGGCAATTTATTTCCCCTCGATTTCTCGGTAGAGCCATGCCAGCGCATCCGACAGCCCGCCCAGCTCGTCGATGAGCTTTTCCCGCACGGCTTTTCGGCCATCCAGCACGGTGCCGACGTCCATGACCAGCTCGCCCGTGCGCATCATCAGCTCAGTATAACGTTTCTCCGAGATGCCGCTGTGGGACGCCACGAAGCCGGTGATGCGCTCCTGCATCTGCTCGAACCAGCGCATAGTCTGCGGCACGCCCAGTATCATGCCGGAATGGCGGACGGGGTGGACCGTCATGGTGGCAGTAGGCACGATGAAGCTCCGCTGGGCGCTGACGGCCAGCGGGATGCCGATGGAGTGGCCGCCGCCCAGCACCACCGCCGCACTGGGCTTGGAGATGCTGGCGATGAGCTCCGCCAGCGCAAGCCCCGCCTCCACATCCCCGCCCACCGTATTGAGCAGGACCAGCAGGCCCTCGATGGCGGGGTCTTCCTGCACGGCCACCAGCTGGGGGATGACGTGCTCATACTTGGTGGTCTTCTGTCCCTGGGGCGCTTCCACATGGCCCTCCACCTGCCCGATGACAGTCAGGCAGTGGATGGCGTGAGCTCCCCGGGTACGGTAAACGCTGCCCATATCCTCGATCTGCTCTTTTTCCAGCCGCTGCTGCTCCACGGGGATGTTCTTCTCTTCCTGTGACATTCTGCGTATCCTCCTTTTTGCTTCATTTCAGCTTGTCCGGCATTCCTGCCGGTTATACTTCGGCAAAGATTTCTTTTCTTTCTCAAAAAAATGTGCCAAATGGTTTGACATTCTGTCTTCGCGCTGTATACTTTATACTAGAGATAAGATTGTCAAATATGTATCATTATTGTACAAGAAAGTACAAATCTTTTGCCGGAGCACCCTGCCGCTGCGCACTTCTCCCCGGCAATGCTGCGGATAAAAAGAAAGGAGACCCCCCTATGAACACTCCCGGCAAAGCTTCTCTGCCCGTCATCAAGCGCCTGCCCAAATACTATCGCTACCTGCGCACCCTGAAGAACGACGGCATCACCAGCATCTCGTCCCGTGAGCTGGCCGCCCAGATGGGTACCACTGCCTCTCAGGTTCGGCAGGACTTCAACTGCATCGGCGACGTGAATGGCCGTCAGGGCATCGGCTATTCGGTAGAAAACCTGCTGAGCATCCTTGAGCAGCTGCTCTTTGGCAACGGCGACCTCCTGCCCACCATCCTCATCGGCTGCGGCCGTCTGGGCAAGGCTGTGAGCCGCTTCATCACCACCGACACCAACGGCTACAAGCTCATCGCCGCCTTCGACAACGCCCCCGACGAGGTGGGCAAAGAGATCAATGGCATCCAGATTTTACACATTGATGAGCTGGAAGCTTTCTGCGCCGAGCACCACCCCGAGGTGGCTGTGCTCTGTCTGCCCCGCAGCGGCGCAGAGGAGATCAGCGGCCGTCTGGTGGCTCTGGGCATTCAGGGCTTCTGGAACTTCTCCCACTACGATCTGTCTGTCTCCTACCCCGACGTGGTGGTGGAGAACGTCCACCTCGGCGACAGCCTGATGAGCCTGGGCTACCGGCTGCGCAATCAGGACTGAGTACATACTATCAATAATACAGGCCCTCTCCGTCAGGCTTTGGCTGAGAGAGTCCTTTCATGAGGAGACTTTTTCGACATGGCAAAGCTTTATTTCCGTTACGGCGCAATGAACAGCGGCAAGAGCACCGCGCTGATGCAGGTGGCCCACAACTACGAGGAGCAGGGGATGCGGGTGCTCATCCTCAAGCCGAAGGTGGACACCAAGGGCAGCGGCGACCTCGTGAGCCGTCTGGGCGTCCGCCGCCCCGCCGACCTGCTGGTGCCGCCGGACATGGACCTGGTGGAGGCCGTCCGGGCCGCCAGCAGCGAGGGCCGGCCTCTGGCCTGTGTGCTCTGTGACGAGAGCCAGTTCCTCACCGCAGAGCAGGCAGAACAGCTGTTCATGGTGACGGTAGAGCTGAACATCCCCGTTATCTGCTACGGCCTGCGCTCCGACTTCTCCCTCAAGGGCTTCCCCGGCTCCACCCGGCTTCTGGAGCTGGCCCACACCATCGAGGAGATGAAGACCATCTGCACCTGCGGCCGCAAGGCCACCTGCAACTGCCGCAAGGTCAACGGCCGCTTCGTCTTTGAGGGCGAACAGGTAGCCATCGACCTTGAGAACGACGTCCAGTACGTCAGCATGTGTCCCCAGTGCTATTTCCGGGAGCGCAGCGCCTTCTACGCCGCCCGCCGGTGACTCTTTTTCCTGATTTTATGCCGTCCGCACGCCGGACGGCATTTTTGTATCTTTTCTGCATCCGTAATATATCAGTCGGGGCCTGATTCGCGCGTTTTTTGCACTATTGATATATCAGCTCAGGGCCGGAACTTTCTGTTATCGTCGCTTTTGATGTATACAACGTTCTTTCAACAAATTCTGCCTCGGCTACAAAATTCTTGCAATTCAGGCCAATCTTCTCCTATTGCATCCCAGTTTTCTATGCAAATCGTTGAAGTATACAAGTTGCACAGTTTTTCGGTCCAAGTTTATTCATTATGGCAATGACGTCAAAAGCGGGCAAAAAATAAGCGCAATATTTGTACGTTTTCTGCCGCTATCACTACAATTTGCATCTTTCTTTTTTTTCTGCCCTTTGGTATTATATTTGTATACAACGGATGCTTTGCAGAGGCGTCCGTGCAAGAAGATGTTTTCTACATAGGAGGAGAACGAAAATGAGCAAGGCAATTTCTCGTCGTGACTTTCTGAAGGTCTCTGGCGCTGTGGGTGCTGCCGGCCTGCTGGCCGCCTGCGGCGGCTCCAGCAACGCTGGTTCTACCGCCACTTCCACCGCTGCTTCTTCCGCCGCAGCTTCCGTGGCCGGTCTGTCTTCCGACCCCGTCACCCTGACCATGAGCTGGTGGGGCGGCGAGTCCCGTCACAACGCTTACCAGGAGGCCATCAAGGCTTTCTCTGCTGAGCACAGCACCATCACCGTCAACCCCACCTTCGCTGCATGGTCCGGCTGGGAGGACACCATGTCCACCAAGTTCGCAGGCGGCGTCGCTGAGGATGTCTGCCAGATCAACTGGAACTGGCTGTACAACTACTCCAAGAACGGCCAGACCTTCATCGACCTGAACAGCGTCTCCGACTATCTGGACCTGACCCAGTGGGACGAGGCCAAGCTGGCTGCCTGCAACGTGGCCAACGCCCAGCAGTGCGTGCCTGTCTCCATGACCGGCCGTATCTTCTACTGGAACAAGACCACCTTCGACAAGGCCGGCATCTCCTTCCCCACCACTCTGGACGAGCTGATGGCTGCCGGCAAGACCTTCCAGGAGAAGCTGGGCGATGACTACTATCCCCTGCACCTGGGCGCATACGACCGTATGATCCTGATGGTGTTCTACCTCGAGAGCAAGTACGGCAAGGACTGGGCAGACCCCACCACCTCCACCCTGAACTACGATGCCGACCAGATCGCTGAGGGCATCGACTTCATCAAGAGCCTGGTCGAGGGCCACGTCATCATGAGCCTGCCCACCTACTATGGCTCCAACGGCGACAACGCCGCTCACCAGTCCACCGAGTGGATCACCGGCAAGCTGGCCGGCTGCTTTGAGTGGGACTCCTCCGCTACCAAGTACGCTGACGCTCTGGACGAGGAGAACAAGGCTGGCTTCACCGTCGGCGAGGAGATCAAGTTCGGCGATTACAACGGCGGCTTCTCCAAGGTCTCCATGGGTCTGGCCATCACCAAGACCTGCGAGCATCCCGCAGAGGCAGCTACCCTCATCAACTTCCTGCTGAACGAGGAGAAGGGCGCTTCCATCATGGGTTCTGAGTGCGGCATCCCCGCCTCCAAGGCTGGTCTGGCTGCTGCTCAGAGCGCCGGCGCTGTCAAGGAGCTGGTCGCTGAGGCAAACGGCAAGGTCATGGCCTTCGTTTCCAACCAGCTGGACCCCCTGTTCGAGTCCAACGACCTGAAGGCTACCGGCACCGGCATCTATCAGGAAGTGTTCGACACTCTGGATTACGACAATGCTTCCGGCGCTGACCTGGTCGATACCCTGCTGGACGGCATGGAGTCTGTCGGCTACACCGTCTAATTTCCGCCTCATGGACTTTTTGCGGCCTGCACACGCGCGGTGTTGACACGGGCCGCCCCGCATAAAGGAGTCTTGCAAGGGGCATCCCTTCCACCTACGGACGGATGCCCCTTTTTTGCAAGACGGTGATGACATTTTTTTGACAAAAATGTGTCCAAACTATTGTGCGGCGTACGAGACATATCCTTATAAAAGGAGGATTCCCGGATGAAAGAAAGCAAAGCGCCCTCTCTCGGGCGTACCCCGGCCCAGAAGTTTTTTGACAAATGGCAGGGCCTGTTCTACCTGATCCCCTGGATCATCGGCTTCGTCGTCTTCAAGGCCATTCCGTTCGGCCAGTCTCTGTACTACAGCTTTACGGATATGGACTTCTTCAACGGCATCCATCAGTATGGCATCATGAACTATGTGGACGCCTTCTCCACTCCCAAGATCACCAAGGCGCTCATCACCACCTTCAAGTACAGCTTCATCACTGTGCCTCTGAAGCTGGTCTTCGCACTGTTCATCGCCTACATCCTGAACTTCAAGATCGCCTGCGTGAACGTGTTCCGCACCGTCTACTACATTCCCTCCATCCTCGGCGGCTCTGTTGCTATCGCCGTGCTGTGGAAGGCCGTGTTCCGTGATGACGGTCTGGTCAACACCCTCATCCGTATGCTGACCTTCGGCCACTTCCAGGGTCCCTCCTGGCTGAGCGACCCCAGCTACGCACTGTGGATCATCTGCTTCCTGCGTATCTGGCAGTTCGGCTCCGCCATGGTGCTGTTCCTCGCCGCTCTGAAGGGCGTGCCGGCCGACCTGTACGAGGCCGCCACCATCGACGGCGCAGGCAAGTGGCGTCAGTTCTTCTCCATCACCGTCCCGATGATCACCCCCATCATCTTCTACAACCTGGTCACTCAGATCTGCCAGGCTT
>OOAD01001167.1_pt1 | contig 15497 bp, 14 predicted proteins | sample 1671151 | NCBI WGS metagenome assembly OOAD01 (sample SAMN06348127, study PRJEB24527) | human gut metagenome | biome: human gut; feature: ankylosing spondylitis patient; material: feces | host: Homo sapiens | place: China | collected 2015-10
CCTTTGATAAAAAGTTATTTCAAATGTTTGGTACGTTTGGAACTAATTACATTGTAACACAGAAATTTGATTTTGCAAGAGGATTTGCGATATTTTTGAAAAAAGGAGACAAAACCGATTCGCTTTGTCTCCTTTCTTTGCTTAATTGACCCAGATCGCGGGAAGGCGGGTGCAGGTGAGGCCCATTTTCCGCTGCAAATGCAGCGACGCTTCGTTTCCGTCGACCACGTGGCAGTAGGGCGTGCGGCCCTCCTTCAGCGCCGCGGCGATCAGAAATGCTTCCAGCTGCGCGGCATACCCGCGGCGGCGGAACGGCGGTAGAATTTCGAGCATGCCCATGCTGCCGTCGTCATGAAAACCGGCGAAGCCTGCGAGGGCATCGCTCTCAAATACGCCGAAGAGTGCGCCGTGTTCGATGCGGTCGCGGATGTACGCACCGTCGCCGTCGTGATAGACGGACGCGGCCAGCGCCGCGTGCTCCTGCGTCAGCGGGCGGATGTCCGCCGTGACGGGGCAGGGCGGCTCGCCCTTTTCATAGACCCACTGCGTGCAGCGCATGGAATCGTGCAGGGAGAATTCCCGCATCAGCGCTGCTGCGGCATCGTCACTTTTGACGGTGAACAGCTTGGGAGCGGCAGGGCAAAGCGTGCGAATCTTTTCGCACAGAAGCGCGCCGTCCTGTATGTCGCTCAGCAGAAACGTTCCGTCCGTGCTGAGGACGAGAGAGCCTTCATCTCCGTTATAAAGCAGGCGGCCTGCGCCGCGGCGCAGTGATTCCGTCATGTCGACGCACTCGGGCGCGGTGTTCATCAGATGTTCGCCTTGACGGTCTCGGCGATCTGATCCGCCGTCAGGCCGTATTCGCGCAGCACGTCCGCCGCCTTGCCGGACTGGCCGAAGCGGTCGTTCACGCCGATCTTGTGGAACTTGCAGTTCACCTTACCCATCAGGACGTCGGCTACGGCGTCGCCCAGACCGCCGATGACGCTGTGCTCCTCGACGGTGATGACCTTGCCGCACTTTTCAGCCCATTCGGTGACGCACGCAGCGTCGATGGGCTTGATGGTGTGGATGTTGATGACGGCGGCGTCGATGCCCTCCTTGGCGAGCTTCTCCGCGGCGGCGAGGGATTCGCTGACCATCAGGCCGGTCGCGAAGATCGCGACATCCTTGCCCTCGCGCAGGACGTTTGCTTTGCCGATCTCAAAGGGCTTGACCATGTCGCCCTCGAAAACGGGGGTGGCAAGGCGCGCAAGGCGCATGTAGACAGGACCGTTCATCTCGGCGATCGCCATGGTGGCGGCCTTGGCCTCGTTGGCGTCCGCGGGGCAGATGACCGTCATGCCGGGGATGACGCGCATGAGGGCGATGTCCTCGATGCACTGGTGGCTGCCGCCGTCCTCGCCGACGCTGACGCCCGCATGGGTCGCGCAGATTTTGACATTGAAGTGGGGATAGGCGATGGAGTTGCGAATCTGCTCATAGGCGCGGCCGGCCGCAAACATCGCAAACGAAGAGCAGTAGGGGATGAGGCCCATCGTGGACATACCGGCGGCGATGTCGACCATGTTGGCCTCGGCAATGCCGCAGTTGTAGAATTTTTCGGGGTGCGCCTTGGCGACCTTGCAGGTCTGCGTGGCGTTGGCGAGGTCGGCGTCGAGCACGACGACCTTATCGTTCTTTTCGACCAGTTCGATCAGCGCTTCGCCGTAAGCCTGACGGGTTGCAATTTTATCAGCCATGTTCTTAGTCCTCCAATTCCTTCAAAGCCTGCTCGCGCTGCTCAGCGTTCGGCGCCTTGCCATGCCAGCCGACCTGATTCTCCATGAACGAAACGCCCTTGCCCTTGACGGTGTGTGCAAGGATGGCCTTGGGCTTGCCGGGCATGGTAGGCTTGGAGAGTGCGGCCTCGACGGCGTCAAGATCGTTGCCGTCGGGCAGCTCGACGAGGTCAAAGCCGAACGCGCGGAGCTTGGCGGGCAGATCGCCGAGGCTCATGACCTGGTCGTTCGTGCCGTCGATCTGGAGCCCATTGTTGTCGATGATGACGGTCAGGTTGTCGAGCTTATAGTGCGCGGCGGCCATATAGGCCTCCCAGATCTGTCCTTCCTGGCTCTCGCCGTCGCCGACGAGGGCGAAGACCTTCGTATCCTTGCCGAGGTGCTTGGCGCCCAGCGCCATGCCGACGGCGATGGACACGCCCTGACCGAGAGAGCCGGTGGAGATATCAATGCCGGGGCAGCGGTTCATCGAGGGGTGGCCCTGAAGCATCGAGCCCTCCTTGCGCAGGGTGTCGAGCTCAGACTCCGGGAAGAAACCGACGCTTGCCAGGCACGCATACTGAATGGGGCACACATGGCCCTTGGAGAGCACCAGACGGTCACGGTCAGGGTTCTTGGGATCCTTCGGATCCACCTTCATCTCTACGAAATAGAGGTACGCCAGCACCTCGGCGATATCCAGGCTGCCGCCCGGATGGCCGCACTTGGCGCTGTGAGTGCCCTCGATCACGCCCATGCGGATGTGGCAGGCGTGTTTTGCCAGGGTAAGTTTTTCTGCATTTGTCATCTTTGGTCCTCCCGTATGAACCTCAGCGTTTGCATCGGATATGGTACGCACCCGGGCCATACGCCCCGATGCGCTATTTCTCAAGTCTATATTATCTATTCTATGCAAAAACGTCAAGGTTCTTTCGTCAAAATGTACATCCCTTGGCAAAATCGCTTGTAAATGTTCCCGTTTTTGTTGAAAATGCAGGTTCATTTTGCCCCCGCAAAACATTTTTGCAGCTTTTGGCTGCTTTGCAATATCATCTTTTGCCGCTGTATGATATAATAAGATGAATTTGTTTGCTTTTTTTATCATTTTGGGAGGTTCCTATGTCTTTTTCCGCACCCACATCCCGGGCACAGCGCAGCCGCAGGATTTTGCCCTGGCTGCTGTACCTGTATGCCCTTGTGCTGTTCGCCATGCACTTTGTCCGCATTTTTGACAACTCCTTCTGGGGAGATGAGGGGTTCAGCATCGGCCTTGCCCAAATGAATGTTTTTGAAATGCTCCAAGTCACAGCGGCAGATAACCATCCGCCGCTGTACTATCTTTTCACACAGCTCCTATATCATCTTCTGGGCAATCACGGATATGTCTATCATCTGTCGGCTCTGATTCCCTATGGACTCGTTCTGATTCTTGCCTGTACAGTGATTTTCAGACAGTTCGGATTGATTCCCGCAGTTGTTGTTTCCGCTTTTGCCTCTTTGACTGATACCGCTATCATGTTCAACGTCGAGGCCCGAATGTATTCACTCGGCGCTTTCTTTGTGTTAGCGGCCTATCTGGCACTCCATAACATTCTTCATTCCGGTAAAACCTCCGATTGGGTCATTTTCAGCGTCGCCTCTCTTTGTGCCGCTTATACGCACTACTATGCCCTGATTTCCGTTGCATTTTTCTATCTGGCTCTGCTTTCTCTGCTTCCGCAGGATAAGAGCAGCTTCAAAAAAATCCTTATCACTTATTGTGCCGCAGTGGTCGTCTACCTTCCCTGGCTTCTGGTATTGCTTCCCACTTTCAAACGTGCTGCGGCAGACTGGTGGTCCACCTTCATTCCTTCTCCGATCAATTGTATCGGATTCTTCTTCAATCCTTCTTGGACAGTCCTCATTTTCGGTCTTGCATTCCTTCTTTATTTCACAGCACAGGCCAAGTCGTCCTCTAAATGGCTCTTCGCCCCTGATACGATCTGGCTTTTGACCGGCTTGCTTTCTGCCGCCGGCACCTCCGCAGTCGGACTGATCGTTTCACATACCTTTCGCCCGCTTTTTCTCGTTCGATACCTTTATCCGCTCACCGCAGTCGTTTACCTGGTTTTTGGCTTTCTTCTGTCTAAAGTCCGTTGGAGAACCATTCTGTCCAGTATTCTGATTTTGGGAACGCTGGTGTGCAGTCTACCGGATTTCTACCAAACCTATCAGCGGGAAAAGCGCATCGACCTTGCGACCACCCAGTGTCTGGAAGTTATTACCCCCTCTCAGGATGCAGTTCTTTATACAACGAACTACTTCCTAGACTGGACACTCTTTGATTATTACTTTCCGGGACGTGTCCATGCTCAAATCGAATCCTCCAATACTTCTCAGTGCTTCACTTTTTCCGATCCTGAGATCTGGCTCTTTATGGAACATGCGCTTTCTGATGCCGAATTGAATGCAGCCTCCGACAATGGTTATTCTCACACCAATGTCTGTAACAGTACATTTGCAGAAGGCCCCGGTGAAGATTCCTTTTATTACATCTACAAATTTCAAAAATCCGCAAACACCGCCCCGTAACTATCCTCATCCGCTGAGCTTGACAAGGCGGCTTTGCATCTGCTATACTTTTTGCACAATTCCCGGCTGAAGCCGGGGCTTTGCGGGCCGAAGCCCGTGTTTCTCCCCGCAAACATTATTTTGAAACAGACACCATGAAGGGGTCTGCCGCTGGCGCGCGTGCTGGCGGCAGGCCCTTTTTGTCTGTGCATTTTCAGGAGGAATCATTGATGAATACCAAGACCCGTTCCGCGACCCGTGATCTGGTGCTGGCCGCATTGTTTCTGGCACTGGCCTTTGTGCTGCCCATGATCACCGGCCATGTGCCTCAGATCGGCAATATGCTCTGCCCCATGCACTTCCCGGTGCTGCTGGCAGGCTTTGTGCTGGGCGGCCCCTGGGGCCTGGCACTGGGCTTTGCCGCCCCGCTGCTCCGCTCGGTGCTGTTCGGGATGCCCCCGATGTACCCCATTGCCATCGCCATGGCCTTTGAGCTGGCCACATACGGCGCTGTGGCCGGTTTCATGTACCGCAAGGTGCAGCACACCCTGCCCATGATCTACGCCACCCTTGTTACCTCGATGGTGGCAGGCCGCCTTGTCTGGGGTGCGGTGCGCTTTGTGCTGGCCGGTCTGTCCGGCTCTGGCTTCCCGTTCAGCGCGTTCCTGTCCGGTGCTGTGCTCACTGCTGTGCCCGGCATCGTGGCGCAGCTCATCCTCATTCCGCTGATCGTGGCCGCGCTGCAGAAAGCAAAGCTGACGGCTTAAAATCCCTGCGCTGACCAAACCCACACAGCAAAAAAGCCCGGAACCGTACCTGCTATGGCGGCAGGTGGTTCCGGGCTTTTTCAGTTCATATTACAGTGTGGCAGCAGCTGTAACAAAAAAGAAGGAGAATCTTCAACCGGCAAATTGGAGAAGATCAGCCGGCAAAGCTTGCATTGACAGCGCGGCGGTTGCTCTGGTTGACAAAGTTCATCTTTGCGCTCTCGAGCAGGCTTGCAAAAGCCAGGCCAATGCCGCAGTTATCGGACACGCCCTCGGTGACAGTCAGGTAAGCGTCCATCATAGTGTTGTCCAGAATAGCAGTGTTCTTGTTCATCATAATAAATATCCTCCGTATATCGGTAAATGTCATTGTGTTTTTTGGCAGGGCCTCTATCTCCCTGCATCCTCAGAGCGGAACCGTTCAGAACCCTTCGTTCTTTTGTTCCCCTCTCTGAGGATGGCCATATTATGCCACTCAATTATGAAATCGTTTTATAAATTCTATGAACAAACTATGAATTTAGTGATACATTTTTAACGTTCTTTCGTTCTTTGCGCAACTAGCACAAAACGTTTTTTATGAAAAATAAAGTTCTTGTATACATGGACGATTGAAGCCTTGTTTGGAAAGTTTTTTCAGATTTTCTCTCCGTTTTGCCCAGAATTTCTTCTGCAAAAGGGGATACTCTCATGCAAAATCCGTCAGAATCCGTCAATTTCCAACAGGACGAGGGCTTTCCTGTGCAAAATGCCCAGAAAAAAGTTCCAAACAAAAAGGCCGCCGTGCCAGCAGCACAGCAGCCTTTGAAAAGCCATTTCAGTTTTGCATCACTTGCACAGGAACACCGGCAGGGGCTTGCCCTCCTTGCGCCACTGGTGATATTCCGCAGTGGCGGCAAATTCCACGTCACCGGCGGAGTTCAGGGCAGTTTCCACGGAATCCTGCACCACGCCAATGATAAAACCGACACCGACCACCTGCATGGCGATATCATTGGAGATGCCAAACAGGGAGCAGGCCATGGGGATCAGCAGCAGGGAGCCGCCAGCCACGCCGGAAGCGCCGCAGGCACCCAGAGCGCTCATCACGGAAAGAAGGATGGCGGCGGGCAGGGACACCTGAATGCCCAGCGTATTGGCCGCAGCCAGCGTCATAATGGTAATGGTGATGGCGGCACCATCCATATTGATGGTAGCGCCCAGGGGGATGGAGACGGAATACATATCCTTATCCAGCCCCAGCTTTTCGCACAGATCCATATTGACCGGAATGTTGGCGGCAGAGCTGCGGGTGAAGAAGGCGGTCAGGCCGGATTCACGCAGGCAGCGGAACACCAGCGGATACGGGTTGCAGTGCAGATACACAAAGATGATAAAGGGCGAGACGACCAGTGCCATAAAGAGCATGGTGCCCACCAGCAGGAGCAGCAGCCTGCCGTACTGGGTAAAGATGGACAGGCCGTTGCTGGACACGTTGGTGTACACAAGGCCCATGATGCCGAAAGGTGCCAGATTGATGATCCAGCGGACGATCTGGGAGACTGCATCCGCTGTGTTCGCCAGGAACAGCTTGGTGCTGTCCGCGCCGTACTTCTTCATGGCCAGACCGAACAGGCAGGCCCAGAACAGGATGCCGATGTAATTGCCGTTCAGCAGGGCACTGACGGGGTTTGCCACAAAGTTGGTGAGCAGGGTGTTCATCACCTCGCCCAGACCCTGGGGCACCACCTCGGATTCTGCCGCCTCAGCCAGAACGACGGTCTGAGGGAACATAAAGCTGGTCACCACCGCAATGGCGGCGGCCAGGAAGGTGGTGAGCATGTACAGCCAGATGACCGTGCCAAAGCGCCGGTCCAGCCTGGACGTGCCCTGCGCCAGCGCACTGGCCACGATAACGAACACCAGCACCGGGGCAATGCCCTTCAGGGCACCCACGAACAGGCTGCCGAACTCTTCCACCCAGCCCGCACCGGGCACCGCCAGTGCCAGCACCGCACCGACCACAAGGCCGATGACGATGCGCAGGATCAGGCTGGTGGCGTTGTACCTTGCCGCAACCGCTTTCAACGTTTTCATAACTTTTCTACTCCCCTATCCAGATTGTGCGCCTATCGCGTACAGTTTTCCCATTCCTCTACACGGAACAAATATGATTATACGCCCTGCAGGCCGAAAAGTCAAAGATTTTTCCCGTTTTTTTGGTTTTTATTTCAACGTGTACTGACAGGAGCTTTTTTCACTGTCCGCACACAGAATACAATTTTACAAAAAGAGACCGCACCCCGTGTGTTTCGGGATGCGGTCTGTTCCTGTTTTAGTCGAGATAGGACACCTTGCCGGGCACAAAGCCCTGAATGCCCATGCCGGGTGCGTCGGAGACGGTGATGTTCTTTTCGTCAAACACGGCACCGCCGAGGATGTGGTCCTCGCTGCAGAGCACCGGGCCGTCGAGATCGATCTTGGTGATGATCTTCTTGGCGCAGGCCAGCTCCACGGCGGCGTTGACCGAGATCTTTGCTTCCAGCATACAGCCGATCATGCACTCCACGCCGTACACCTCAGCGGCGGCGGCAATGCGCAGGGCATTGGTGATGCCGCCGCACTTCATCAGCTTGATGTTCACAAGGTCGGCCGCGCCGGTCTGCATGATCCGCAGGGCATCTGCCGGGCTGAACACGCTCTCGTCGGCCAGCACGGGCACATCGGCATGGCGGGTGACATACTGCATCCCCTCAAGGTCTGCGGCAGGCACGGGCTGCTCCACGAACTCAATGTCCAGCCCCTTCTCCTGCATCTGGTTCAGGATGCGGACTGCCTGTTTGGCATTCCAGGCCTGATTGGCATCGATGCGGAGCTTGATGTCCCGGCCCACGGCCTGCCGCACTGCGGCAAGGCGGGCCACATCCAGCTCAGGGTCGATACCAACCTTGACCTTCAGGCAGTCGTAACCGCGCTGGACGGCGGTGCGGGCATCCCGGGCCATCTCCTCCGGCGGGTTGACACTGATGGTGATATCGGTCACGATGTTCCTGCGGGCACCGCCCAGCATCCGGTAGACAGGGGCGCTGTACTTCTGGCCCAGCAGATCCCACAGGGCCATGTCCACAGCGGCCTTGGCGCTGGTGTTGTGGACAAGCGCCTTCTGCACGGCGGCGGTCAGATCCTCAAATTCATCGAGGTCACGGCCCAGCAGGGCAGGGGCGATATGATCCCGAATGGCACCAAGGATGGCCCCGGTGGTGTCGCCGGTGATAACACCGGTCGGGGGTGCTTCGCCGTAGCCCACCGCACCGGTATCGGTGTGGAGCTCCACGATAACATCCTCAACGCTGTTCACAGTGCGCAGTGCCGTTTTGAACGGCACCCGCAGCGGGGTGGAAATGCGGCCCAGCCGCACCTGCGTGATCTTCATAGTCCCGTCCTCCTTTTTTATTCCAGCGGCAGGTTTGCCAGCTTGACAATGGCGTTTGCAATGATCTGGGCGTTCTGCACCAGACGTTCCAGATCGAAGCATTCATCGGGCTGATGCTCTGTGACCGGGTCACCCGCGAACAAGGGGCCAAAGGCCACCACATTGGGCAGCATCTTGGCGTAGGTGCCGCCGCCGATGCACTTGGGCGGGGCATTGTCGCCGGTGGCATCCCGGTAAACCTCCAGCAGGGCGCTGACCAGCGGGGTCTCGGCAGGGTAGTAGAGCTTTTCCTTGTGCACCTGCCCATCCAGCGCCCAGCCTGCGGCCTCAAAGGCGGCCTGCACAGCGGGCTGGCAGTCCGCCCGTTCCATGGTCACAGGATAGCGGTAGTTCAGCTTGACCCACAAATGCTGCGCGTCGCCCTCGATCAGCCCCCAGTTGCAGCTCATGGGGCCGGAGAGCGCATCCTCCAGCCGGTGGCCCAGCAGACGCTCGCCGTAGGGGTCGGTGCCCAGCTTCTCAGCCAGAAAGTGCACGGCCTGCTTGGCATCCCCCTCCAGCGGCAGCCGGTCGAGGTAGCACACCAGCCGCCCAATGGCGTTTTCGCCCTGCTCCGGGTGGCTGCCGTGGGCCGAAACGCCCACCGCTTCCACCTGATAGCCGCCGGGGACGGCTGTCACGGTGATGTGCTCCGCATCCGGCAGGGCTGCCCCCGCCGGGACGGTCAGCGCAGCGCAGGCGTAGTCCGGCACCACATTGCCGGCCACGCCGCCCTGCACCCTGCTCAGCTGCCAGGCACCGGTCTGGTGCAGCTGCACGGCATAGCTCTCGTTCAGGATGCCCTTTTCGCCGTTGATGAGCGGATACTCGCCGTCCGGGGTGAAGCCCAGCACCGGGATCTCCCCGCCGTGGGCCTTGTAGTACAGCACGTCTCGGTCGTTGGTCTCCTCGTTCAGGCCGAACAGCAGCCGGACACGGCGGTTGAGCGGAATGCCCAGATCCCGGATGGCCTTCAGCGCGAACAGGCTGGCCACCACCGGGCCTTTGTCATCAATGGAACCCCGGCCATACAGCCTGCCGCCCTCGATCTCGGCGGCGTAGGGCGGGTGATGCCAGCCCTCGCCCTCGGGCACCACGTCCAGATGCCCCAGCACCGCCACCATCTCGTCCCCGGTGCCGATCTCGCACCAGCCGATGTACCGATCCATGTCGGTGGTCTCAAAGCCCAGCTCACGGCAGAGGGTCAGCGCCTCGGCAAAGCAGGCATCCACCTCCTCGCCAAAGGGCTTGCCCGGCAGCGGGTCGGCCTCCACACTGCGCCTGCGCACCAACCGCTGGAGCGCCGCCACCATCTGGGGCCGCAGCGCCGCCACGGCTTCGTTCAGTTTTTTGTTCATACGTCCCACCCCTTTTGTGATTCATTTCACAGCTTGTATTATAGAACGATTGCCCCCGCTCCACAAGCCCCCAGTTCGGCAAAAAAGGTCTTGACACCGCGCAGTGTGTACGCTATTATGTACATAAGAGGTGATGCACGATGACGACCACTAATATCACGAACTTTCGCAAGAATGCTTTCCAGTATGTAGAGCAGACCGTAAAGTACAATGAACCGCTGAACATCTGCACCAAAGACGGCAACGCTGTTCTGCTTTCGGAAGAAGATTACAGCGGCATTATGGAAACGCTTTATCTCGTCTCCGTGCCGGGAATGCGGGAAAAGCTCATGGCGGCCAAGGCCGAACCGCTGGAAGATTGTGTTGACGAATCGGCTGTGGAGTGGTAAATGTACAAGATTGTTTATGCGAAAACCGCACTCAAGGATATTCCAAAGCTGAAATCCGCCCATCTTGACGAAAAAGCGAAGGCGCTGATCTCCGTTATAAAAGAAAATCCGTTCCAGAACCCGCCGCCCTATGAAAAGCTGGTGGGCGATTTGAACGGCTCGTACAGCAGGCGCATCAACGTACAGCACCGCCTTGTGTATGATGTTTTTGAAGAAGAGCAAACCATCAAGATTTTAAGCCTTTGGACACATTACGAAAGATGACCCGAAAACGGACTGTTTTGCAGTTCGTTTTTTTTTTTCAAATTTTTTTGAAAAAGGGTGAAAGGATTCCGCGCGGCGTGTATTTAAGGAAGTAAGAGCATCCATTTTGCCGGAGCTCCACTTCCGGCCCAAAGAAAGTGAGGGACCCCCTATGAAGAAACGACTTATCAGCCTTCTGGTGGCGCTGTGCATGGCGGTAACGCTCCTGCCTGTGTCGGCGCTTACAGCGTGGGCGGAGGACCCGCCTAAAAGCGGCAATTGCGGCGCAGCTGGAGATGGATCTGATGTCACTTGGCAGCTGACCGAAAACACGGATGATTCAAGCACCTATACATTGAAGATTAGCGGCAGTGGTGCAATGGAAGATTATTCAAATAGCCTTTCTCGGCCATGGTCCAGCTTCCAGCAGCAAATCACCTCTGTCGTCATTTCTCCCGGCATAACTTCGATTGGAAAACGCGCTTTCAAAGGGTTTAGCAAGCTAATTCATGTTGATATTGCAGATAGTGTAATATCCATTGGCTCGGAGGCTTTTTCTTATTGCTCCAGCCTTACTGACATTAAAATTCCGCAAAGTGTCACATATATCGGAGGAGTTGTTTTTAAGGACTGCACAAATTTAAGCAGCATCACACTTTCAAATAATATAACTTCCATTGGTCCCTTCGCTTTTGAAAAATGCACCAACCTCACCAGTATCACGATTCCCGGCAGTGTAACTGCCATTGGTCCCAACGCTTTTCAAAATTGCACCAACCTCACCAGTATCACGATTCCCGGCAGTGTAATTTCAATTAGCTGGAATGTTTTCGATGGTTGTACTAGCCTGAATGACATCCGCTACTCTGGCACAAGTGAAAGCGTTATTTCTGCTCTTTCTGACTATGTCCCCACTCTCGTCACCTTCGACTATGGCGACAAAGTGCCTGAAGCAGAGCGAATGATAAAAGTGTTCGTCAAAACGGGCGGGACATTGACAGCTCCCACCACAATTCCCCCCGTAGCTGGCTATGAGTTCAAGGGCTGGCTCACAGAAGATGGCGAGCTGTATGATTTCCCTGGCGCTCCTACCGGCCAGCTCACCCTTTACGCCAAGTGGGAAAAGATTCCCGACCCGGACCCGCCTAAAAGCGGCAATTGCGGCGCAACTGGAGATGGATCTGGTGTCACTTGGCTGCTGACCGAAAACACGGATGACCCGAGTACTTATACGTTGACGATTAGCGGCAGTGGTGCAATGGAAGATTATCTAATGAGCAGTAATCAACCATGGCGCAGTTTCCGGAATCAAATCACCTCTGTTGTCGTTTCTCCCGGTGTAACTTCAATTGGTAATCTTGCTTTTACTCGGTCTTGTAATATAATTCATGTTGATATTGCAGATAGCGTAGTATCTATTGGCGAACAGGTTTTTTCTGAGTGTTCCAGCCTCACTAACATTACAGTTCCACAAAGTGTCACATATATCGGTGTGAATGCCTTTGATTCTTGCACCAATTTAAGCAGCATAACACTTTCAACAAATAACATAACTTCTATCAGGCCTTATACTTTTTCTGGTTGTTCTGAATTGAGCAGTATTGTAATCCCCGACGGCGTAACTTCTATCCAATTGGGTGCTTTTTCTAACTGCACTAAGCTCACCAGTATCACGATTCCTGATAGTGTGACAACTATTGACCCCTGGGCTTTCAAGAATTGTTCTAGCCTGACTAGTATCACGATTCCCGGCAGTGTAACTTCCATTGGTCCCAACGCTTTTGAAAATTGCACCAACCTCACCAGTATCACGATTCCTGATAGTGTGACAACTATTGGCCTCGAGGCTTTCAAGAATTGTTCTAGCCTGGCTAGTATCACGATTCCCAGCAGCGTAACTTCAATTGGCTCGAATGTTTTCGATGGTTGTACCAGCCTGAATGACATCCGCTACTCTGGCACAAGTGAAAGCGTTATTTCTGCTCTTTCTGACTATGTCCCCACTCTCGTCACCTTCGACTATGGCGACAAAGTGCCTGAAGCAGAGCGAATGATAACAGTATCCGTCAAAACGGGCGAAACATTGACAGCTCCCACCACAATTCCCACCGTTTCCGGCTACGAGTTCAAGGGCTGGCTCACCAAAGATGGCAAACCTTATGATTTCACTGGCGCTCCCACCGGCCGGTTCACCCTTTACGCCAACTGGGAGAAGATTCCCGAACCGAAGCCCGAACCCACACCTGACCCCACCTACACCCTGACGGTAAAAGGCGGCACGTTCACCTACAACGGCGGCGAAGCCATGACCAGCGCCAGCGTGCCGGTGGATGCCGAGGTCAAGGTGACGCTGAACCAGAGCGCCGTGCCCGAGGGCATGGTGTTCGACCTGTGGGCCATGGATGAAGCCAGCCTGCTGGGCAACCCGGCGGTCGCCTACAACCAGGAGAGCTTTACCATCCCGGCGGGCACCGTGGCCAAGGGCAGCACCGTGACCGTGGAAGCCCAGTACCGGGATGCCACCATCGAGAGCGAGCCCAGCATTCTGGGCACTGCCGCCATCATCGGCGTGGCCGGTGCAGGCACAGCAGTCATCGTGTGGCAGGGCTACCGCATCGGCATGGAGCTGTACGAGAAGTATTTCCAGCCCACACCGGAAGAAGATGCGGTGGTCGAACCCACGCTTGAAAGTCAGATGACAGATCCGATTTTCTGAAAGCGGGCTCACCCGCTCCCTTCCACGGCTGACAGAACTGCATAAAAACAGCGCCGCTCCATCGTTTCCGGTGGGGCGGCGCATTTTTGCGGTTCAATCCCGGCGCAAAAGCAGGGTAAGGGACATTTTCTGGTAGGCAATGCGGGGCGTGCCATCCTCCACATGGATGATGCCGCACCTGGTAAAGCCGTTTTCTTCCAGCAGGTGCTGCATGATCTTGTTGTCGGCGTGGGTGTCGGCCCGCAGGCTCTCGCAGTGCTCCAGACACCAGGTGATCACAGCAGCAGCAACGCCGGGGTGCCTGCCCGCCGAAGCCAGCCGGTGGATGGTGCCGTAGGGCAGGGTATCGTTCAGCCACTTGCCATCCTCGATCCGGGCATAGGTGGGGTCCGGGCCAAGGATAAAGGCAAACACGCCCTCCAGCTCGCCGTTTACAAGGTAGAGGAAGAGCCGGTTGGAATCAATGTCCTCTTCCAGCAGCTCCTGCGGCGGGAAATGATCTCCCCACTGGGTGGGGTTGCCGGAATCCGCCATCGCCTGCCGGGCGCGGGCATAAATTTTCAGGGTCGCATCCAGATCTGCACGTCTTGCTCCACGAAACATCGTCATCCAACCTCTCTTCCGGCAGGCCGCTGCCCGCCCTGATCGTTCTGCTTTAATATAACACAAAACGGCCCTCTCCGTCAAAGCCTGCTGCAAAGGCGGAGAGGGTCGTTCACTGATGCGCTTATGTGCGCTGGCTGCGTGCCCGGCGGTACTCCCGGGGGCTCTGGCCATACCGCTCATGGAACAGGCGGTAGAAGTAGCTGGTGTTCTCGTAGCCCACCTGGGTGATGATCTGCTGGATGTTCAGGTCGCTGCGGCGCAGCAGACGGGCGGCGGTCTCCATCCGGTGCTTCTGCAGCAGCTCCTTATAGGTCTTTCCGGTCTGGGCCCGGACGCACTCGCTGACATACGCCAGCGAAACGCCGTAGCTGCGGGCCACATTGGAAAGGCTTGCTTCGCGGTAATTCTGGGTGATCTCCTGTAATGCCGCCTGGACCAGCGCTTCGCGGCTGACCGCCTCGCCGCGCGTTTCCAGCGGGAAATTCTTGGTCTGTACCATAGCGTAAAACCCTCCGTTGCGGCAGCGGCGGGCGGGGACAGGGGGATGCCGGACCCCCGCCGCAGCCAGTTCATCAGGCTTTCTGGGGAAGCCTTTCTGCCTATAATACGGGCGGGGCACAGAAATAATTGCAAATAGCTCAAATTTTTACAGAAACAAAAGATCAGAACATATTTTCGTTATGATACCGCCCGCTGCGTACGAACTCCACCCACTCGGCCAGATTCACGGCGTGGTCGCCGATGCGCTCCAGGTACTTGATGACCATGAGCAGATCCAGGGCGGCATCCACCTTGCCGGGGTCGGCGGCGATCTCCTGCGCCAGCGTATGCTTGATGGCGTTGAAATCATAGTCCACCTCATCGTCGGCGGCAATGACCCTGAGGGCGGCCTGCTCATTCTCAGAGGTCAGGGCATTCAGGGCATCCAGGATCATCTTGTGCGCCTTCTGGCCCATCTTGATGGCCTGGCTCACAGCAGGGTCGCCCTCCTTGCGGACAATGACCAGATGAGGGATGATCTCCGCGATATCGGAGGCATGGTCGCCGATGCGCTCCACATCCGTGACCACCTTCATGGCGGTGGAGATGCGGCGCAGGTCACCTGCCACCGGCTGCTGGCGGAGCAACAGGGTCATGCAGCGGTGCTCAATGTCCCGCTCCATGTTGTTGATGCGGCCATCGCCCTGCACCACGGCGGCGGCAGCCTCGGCATCGGCGGTGCAGAGGGCTTCCATTGCAGCTTCCACGGCATCGGCAGCGCTCTGACCCATCTCGGTCAGGGCCGTTTTCAGGGCGGCAAGGTCGTTTTCGTATTGTGTGCGGTTGCTCATTGCGTTTTACTCCTTAGCCGAACCGGCCCGAAATGTAATCCTCGGTGCGCTTATCCTGCGGGGTGCTGAAGATCTGCGCCGTGGGGCCGGCTTCCACCAGCTCGCCCAGCAGGAAGAAGGCGGTGCGGTCGCTGATACGGGCTGCCTGCTGCATGTTATGGGTCACGATGACCACGGTGTAGTTCTTTTTCAGCTCGCTCATCAGCTCCTCCACCTTCATGGTGGAGCCGGGGTCCAGGGCGCTGGTGGGCTCATCCATCAGCAGGACTTCGGGCTTGACAGCCAGGGCGCGGGCAATGCACAGGCGCTGCTGCTGGCCGCCGGAA
>OOAD01001172.1_pt1 | contig 15400 bp, 10 predicted proteins | sample 1671151 | NCBI WGS metagenome assembly OOAD01 (sample SAMN06348127, study PRJEB24527) | human gut metagenome | biome: human gut; feature: ankylosing spondylitis patient; material: feces | host: Homo sapiens | place: China | collected 2015-10
GGCGCTGTCCGACGTTACTGATACGATTTCGATGTGATTGTACTGCATGAATGGATTTTCAAGCATTTGTGCAATGTTCTGTTCCTGCATAAGGAGCCTCTTCTTTTTGATTTTGGTACAACGTTGTACGGAGCGGCTTGGACGGTTTTTATTATAATCGTATTTTCCGCAGGATGCAAGCAGCAGGAGGTGTGAAAATAAATGGAACGGCCATCATTACGCAGGCAGCTTGTAATGATCTTTCTGGGGATCGCCATTCCCATTGGGATTCTGCTGGGGCTGCTGCTCTTTTTTTCAGGGCTTTATAGCCGCAACCGGCTGGCAGCTGCGGCATCCGGCGGCCTTGATATGTTTACCACAAATTTTGAGAATCAGCTGGATTCGGTGGAAAACTACCTGCTCAATCTGTCACTGAACGATGCGACCTTTCGCAGCCTAAGCGAACAGACCGACCGCACCCGCGCCTACCTGGATGCTTATGAGATCGCACAGGGGTTCCCGGCGGTATTGGCTGCCAATGATACTCTGATGGGTGTGGTGTTGCGCAGCGGCTCAGGCAACCTGTATGTGGGGCGCTACGGTGCAGCTGCCCAGCAGCTCAAGCAGAAACTGAATCTGGAAGCGTATCTCGGCCAGCCGGGCCAGACCAATAAAATGATGACAAAGGGATGGTATCTGCGCACCATCGGCCAGCGGCTATACCTGCTGCGCAGTGTTTTCTACCAGAAAGCCAGCCTGACCGCAGCGGTGGATCTGCGGCTGGTGTTTGAAGAACTGGTGGAGGACTATGGGCTGGACGGCCGGGTCATTGTGATGAACGACAGCGGCAATGTGTTGGTAGGGGATGCCAACCTTCTGCCCACAAAGATGGAATGGAACAGTGAGGGGTATTGCCTGACAAAGGTGGGCAGGGACAGCCGACTGGTGGTGCGCAAACAGGTCAAAACGCTGACGGTATTGTATCTGGTTCCCTACCAGCATTTCGGGGTGGACTTTGCGCCGTATCAGATCTTGCTGGTGATGGGCGCTATTTTTGTTCTGCTGGCGATCCCGTTTCTCCTGTTTTATATGAAGCACGAGATCTTTGCCCCTATGACGGCGTTGGTGAGCACGATGGACAGGATTGGCCGTGGTGAACTTTCGGTGCGCTCCAGTGTGGATTATCGCAACGCTGAGTTTACGCAGGTGAACGAGACCTTCAACCGGATGATCGACCAGATCACCCAGCTGAAGATCGACGGTTACGAAAAGGAGCTGGAAGCCCGCCGCAACGAGATGACCGCCCTTAAGCTGCAGATCCGGCCCCACTTTGTGCTCAACTGCCTGAAAAGTGTCTATGCCATGGTGCAGACCGGCAGCCGCGAGGATGCCCAGCAGCTGATCCTGCTGCTGAGTCGGTATCTGCGCTATATCCTCTCCTTTACAGCGACCACAACGCCTCTGCACACTGAGATCGAGCAGTGCTGCAATTACGCGGAACTTTCCAGCGTGGGGCAGAACGATCCCGTGGAGGTAGTATGCGAGATCGACCCGGAACTCAGCGAATTGCCCTTGCCGCCGGTCTCACTGCTGACGCTGGTGGAGAACAGCGTCAAGCACGGCAAGATGATCGGCAAAACACTGAAGATCACGATCACTGCAAAGCTCCTCGAAACGGAAGAGGGCTGCATGGCTGATCTTTCGGTGGCGGACAATGGCACAGGCTTTACGGCAGGGGATCTGAAGCAGCTGAACAGTGCAGCCCCGCAGGAGGAGAATGGACAGCACGTCGGGCTGTTCAATGTGGTACGGCGGCTGCAGCTGCTCTATGGGGAGCAGGCAGCCATCGCCTTTACCAATAACCGCCGGGGCGGCGGTGCCAGGGTGGAGCTGTTCCTGCCGATAGATCCGGTCTTACAGAAGAAGGAAGGAGAAACAGCATGAAACTGCTGATCGTAGATGATCAAAGCACCGTGGTGCAGGGGCTTTTGCACTGCACCAACTGGGCAGCAATGGGATTTACTGTGGTGGATACGGCTCTGAACGCTGTGGATGCCAAGGCCAGCCTGCTGCGGCAGGAGGCCGAGGTCATGCTCTGCGATATTGAAATGCCCATGGAAAGCGGGCTGGATCTGTTGGACTGGCTCCGGCAGCGAGGGATGACCACCCGCTGCATCTTCCTGACAGCCCATGCTGAGTTCCGATATGCACAGGAGGCACTGCGGCTGGGCGGTTTTGACTATATCATGCAGCCCGCCCCTTACGAGCAGGTGGCGGATGCAGTGAGCCGTGCGCTGGAAAATGTAAAAGAGGAACGGGCGGCGTTGGAATTGCAGAGCAGGGGAGCTGTTTTTGACGACCAGAAAAAGGAGATCGTGGAGACTATGCTGCGCGGTTTCCTATCAGGCAACGCCCCGGGAAGCAGCCTGACCGCGTTTGAAGAACTGAGCCTTGTACCCCGGCGGGAGCGGGAATGCTGGGTTGCCCTGATGCAGCCGCTGCGCTGGAAGCAAGGCGAGGAGCCGTGGGAGCTGAGCCTGCTGAGCACGGCAGTAGGAAATATGAGCAGCGAGGTGTTCACGCCGCTGCAGGTGCTCAGCGTGACGGTGGCGATCCCTGCGGAGCAGTGTCTCGTTCTGGTGCTGCAAAGCCGGGTGGGGGAGCCGCTGGAGGCAGACTATATCACCCGGCAGCTGAATTATCTGCAAAGTGCGTGTGCGCAATATATCCACTGCGAGGCGGCTTTTTATCCGGAGGGGCCGCAGCCCTTTGAACAGGCACCGGGGATCTACCAGGAGCTGCTGCAGCAACGGAGCGAGAACGTGGCCCTGAAAAGCGGTGTTCTGCTGGGTCGCCCAGCGGAAAAAGCGCCGGAAGTGTTCCGTATCCCGCAGATCGGTGCATGGCAGAAGCTGCTGCAGACGGGATGTGCGCAGGCAATGGAGCAGGAAGCCTGCCAGCTGCTGGATAAGCTGACGGTCAACAACCAGCTGAACAGCCAGACTTTGCGGTATTTTTATCAGGATTTTATGCAGATGCTCTTCTCTTTTCCGGAAAAGAAACGGCAGGGCGATATGTTCCGGGAGCCGGAAGCCTTGGAACTTTACCGCAACGGCATGAAGACCGTGCCGGATATGAAGGCGTTGGTCCATTATGTGGCCTCGGTCTGGGATAACGAAACGGAAGAAAGCAGCCAGAGTACCGTGGAGATCATTATGGCTTACATTGCTGAGCATCTGGAAAACGAGCTGCGCCGGGAAGAACTGGCCGAGGCTGTCCACCTGAATCCGGATTACATGGCCCGGCTTTTTAAGAAAGAGACCGGCTTGAACCTGAAGGATTATATCATTCAGCAGAAAATGCAGGAGGCACAGAGCCTGCTCTGCACCACCAATCTGCCCATCAGCCTGATTGCGGCCAAGGTCGGGTATACGAATTTCGGGCATTTCTCCACTTCTTATAAGAAGTTCTATCACAAGACCCCACAGGAGGAGCGCAGCGCAGCATTATGAGAGAAACAAGGATGGCTCGCAGGACATTTTTACAGCTGACCGGTGCTGCAGCCGGGGCGGCTCTGCTTGCTGGCTGCGGGGAGCGGGCGGCATCGACGGAAGAAAGTGGAACAGAGCCTATGGTCACAGTGCTGATGCCGGGCCAATCGGATGAAACTGCCTGCGTCCGCATTTCGGCGGCGCTGAGCGAAGTCACAAAGCAGAAGCTGGGCTTCGGCGTTTCCATCGAGCAGGTGGCACCCACCAATTACTCGGCAGAGCTGTGGAAACGGATGGTCTGCCAGACTATGCCGGATCTGTTTTTCCTCACAGAGAATCAGCCGCTGGATGTTTACCTGAATCAGAACTGCATCCTGCCCCTGAGTGCGCTTTTGGAAGAATATCCCGGGCTGAAAGCTCTGTTCTCAGAGCAGCAGTGGGCGAGCAGGACCTATTACCGCCGCGTCTATGCAATCCCGGCACGGGCAGTCTCGACGTATCAGGTCGGCTTTCTGGCCCGGGCCGACTGGATGCGGGAGCTGGATGCCAGACCGGAGGAGATCACAAATCTGGATGCCCTGCACGACCTGCTGATGCAGGTCAGGCAGCGTCGGCCCAATGCAGAGGGGGTCCTGCCGGATAATGGACAGGTTTTTCCTTTTCCGGAACTGGATCCTCTGGGAGATACCTTTGGTGTTCTGACCGAAGAAAGCGGCACCACCGTTGTCAACTGGTATGCCGCGGATGCTTACAGCAGGCTTTGCAAAACTATGCATCAGTGGTATCAGGAAGGATTGATCCTGCGGAATGCCAGCCTGCGGGATGAACCGGCCACCGATCGGATGCGGCTGGGCAACAGCTTTGGCTTTTTTGCACGGCTCAACCGGGATTCACTAGACTGCTGCACCCGGGCCTGTGGCACAGAGCTGACTGCCATCCCGCTGGGGCCGACCATTCAGAACGGTTCCATCCCGGTGGAGAGCTGGTGTCTGCCGGTGACCAACAGCCACCGCAGGGAGGCACTGGCTTTTCTTGAACTGTTGTACACGGATGCATCCTGTTATGATCTCTTTGCGAACGGAGATGGGAAAGAGGAGCAGTTCCATCCGTGGCAGAATCTGTATCTCAACGCCAGCGGACTGCTGCCGGAAACAGACGAGCAGCCGCAATGGGTCTCTCCGGCCTATGGGTTCAGCTTCAACAACAGTGCAGTTGCCGCAAAGCTGGATGCCTGCCGGGCACTGAAGAACAGCTATCACAATGGGCTGATGTGCGGCTATCTGGATTCGGAAGAGGCACTCCCGGAGTTTTTGGAAGAACTGGAACAAGCCGGAATACAGGAGATCCTTCAGGCAAAACAAAGCGCATTGGACAACTGGCTGAACGCATCGCATTGAAACAGGCAGGGCTGGGAGACCGGCCCTGTTTTCATTTTTTGGACAGAAGAAACCTCTGAAAATGAAAAACAGAGGTCGGAAACTTGAAAAAATGCTGCAGCTCTCGGAACAGGAACACGGAAAATGAAAAATTAGTTTCGGTTTTTTGGTAGCTGGAAAAGCTCCCGGTGCGTTAAACTAAATACAACAAAAGCACGGCAGACACAGAACCGTGCAGATGAACGCAAGAATAAGAAGGACAAGAAGGAGAAACCACTATGAAACGTATCTCTCGTCGAAACTTCCTCAAGGCTATGGGCATTTCCGCAACTGCCCTGACACTGGCCGCATGCGGCGGCTCTTCCAGTTCCACCGCAGCCGGCACCGCCGGTTCTTCCGCTGCCAGCGCAGCAGCAACCGGGGAACCCAAGGCAGGCGGAACCCTTCGCCTGTGCTATTCCAGCCCCATTGCCACCCCCGGCTACACCCCCCGTGCCACCGGCAACGCCGCAATCTATTACCTGACCCTTTCTTACGAGAGTCTGGTCAGTTATGATGAAAAGGGCAACCTGATCCCCAATCTGGCAACGGAGTGGGATGTGAACACCGATGAGCTGAGTATTACCTGGACTCTGCGCGAGGGCGTTAACTTTGCCGATGGCGAGCCGTTCAACGCCGAGGCCGTCAAGCGCAACATTGAGGAGTACCAGGCCAACAGCCGCACCGAGACCGCAAACATCGCTTCCTGTGAGGTCATTGATGACACCCACATCAAGATGATGATGGCAGAGCCCAACTCCTCCACGCTGGAATCGGTGGGCTTCTTCGTCTACTACATGAGCCCCAAGGCGATCGACAACCCCAGCAGCCTGGATGCCGCTACCTGCGGCATCGGCCCCTTCCAGCTGAGCGAGTTTGAGAACAATGCCTACGCTATCTATACCAAGAACGAGAATTACTGGAAAGAGGGGCTGCCCTATCTGGATTCCGTGGAAGTGACACTGGTCACCGAGTCCAGCACCGCAAGCACTGCGTTCCAGGCCAACGAGTACGATATGTACTGGGTAGGTCTGGCCAATCCCACCATCCTGCAGCAGCTGGACGGTGCAGGCATCTACGTCAAGGAAGATAACCAGAACGGCATGGGTGTTGAGAGTCTGGGTCTGATCCCCAACAGTGCCATTGACGGCCCCTGGGCCGATGCCCGTGTCCGCCGCGCCCTGTGCTACGCCATCGATGTGGATGCCATCAACGCTGCATTCCTGATGGGCATGGCACAGATGACCGACCAGTGGGCAGTTCCCGGTTCCGCTACCTACAACGACAGCCTGAATCATTTTACCTATGATCCGGAGAAGGCAAAGTCCCTGCTGGCAGAGGCTGGTTATGCCGATGGTTTTACCACCAACATTGTCACCATCAGCAGCATGTCCGATATGCTGACCGCTATCGCCAACATGCTGGACGAGGTGGGCATCCACTGCAACATCCAGCAGGTGGACGGCGCAACCAACAACCAGTACATGAAGGACGGCACCTGGGAGGGCCTGATGCTCCACTTTGCAACCATCGCTCCCGATCTGGGCCTGTATATGGGTCGTCATCTGGACAAGAACGGCGCTTACTACGCCAAGGGCATCCAGCATCCTGACAAGGAAATGGAGCTGCTGGAGGAGATCCGCCGCTGCATGGATCCCGATGAGAAGCACAAGCTGGAAAAGGAGTTGCAGGCAGCGATCTACGATGCCGAGGATGGCTCCTGCCTGTTTGGCCGCGTGCTGTACGTGAATAAGTCCTCCATGTACAAGTACGATTATGTCATCGACGACCACGCAACCGAAGCCTTCACTGCTTGCTGGGATCTGTCCGCCTGCTGGCTGAACAAGTAAGCGACCAACCTTAGTGTATCACGACCGGAATACGTTTCTCCTTATTTCGGCAGATTCCGGCGCGGGCAACTGCGCCGGAATTTTTTTTAGAGGGGGAGAAAGGTTCCGCAGGAAATGGAGCGAACTATGAAATCGAACAACCTTGCCAAAATGATCGGCAAGCGTGTGGTGCAATCCTGCATCACCATTCTGCTTGTCACTCTGTTCGTCTTTGCCCTCATTCAGATGGTTCCGGGCGATCCCGTAGCCAACTATCTGGGTGCAACCGCCACCGAAGAGCAGATCACCTATTACCGCCACCTTTATGGTTTCGATCGTCCGGTCATCGTCCAGTATCTCAGCTGGATCGGCGGCCTGTTCCGGGGCACCATGGGCCAGTCCATCAGCTATCAGTCTGAGATCGCTGACATCATCCTGCCCCGTTTGGGCACCACCCTGACCATGGTGATCCCAGCTTTCATCATCGGAACGATCACCGGTATCCTGTTCGGCATCATTGCTGCCAAGAACCGCGGCAAGGTCATTGACAGTGTGATCTCCTTCTTTGCGAACATCGGCGTTTCGATGCCCATGTTCTGGCTGGGCATGATGGGAATGCTGGTGTTTGCCCTCAAACTGCGGGTCCTGCCCAGTTCCGGCTATGTGCCCATCACCCGTGATTTTGGCGGCTGGCTCAGCCATATGATCATGCCCATCATTGTGCTGAGTCTGGGTGTCAACGCTGGTTTTGTCCGTCTGACCCGCTCCTCCATGCTGGAGGTCATGCGGCAGGATTATGTGACCACCGCCCGTGCCAAGGGCGTTTCAAAGAAGGATGTTACCTTCAGGCATCAGTTGCGCAATTCCATGATCCCCATCGTCACCACCATGGGAATGCGCCTGGGTTCCATGGTGGGCTCCACCGTCCTGATCGAGAGCCTGTTCGTCATCCCGGGTCTTGGCAGCGTGATGATGAACGGCATCAGCAACCGTGACTTCATGCTGGTGGCGAACGGTGTGCTCATCATCTCCATCTTTGTTGCCATCTGCAACCTCGTGGTCGATATCCTGTACGGCATCATCGATCCCCGCACCCGCTAAAAGGAGGAATGAACTGTGGAAAACAAGACAAAAAAGAAGGGTCTGCTGGAGCGTATCACGTCCTCCCGCGTGTTCCGGGTCATGTTCAGCCGCAAGATCATCGTGGTCTGCGCAATTTTGCTTCTCATTATGGTGCTCATCGCCATCTTTGCTCCGGTGATTGCTCCCTATAATCCCAACAAGGATGATCTTTACAATGTTCTGAAGGGCTGCTCTGCCGAGCACTGGCTGGGCACCGACTCCAATGGTCGTGATGTTCTGAGCCGCATCATCTATGGTGCCCGCATCTCCTTTACGGTAGGTATCGTGGCTGTGGTCATTTCCAGCGTTATCGGCATGGCACTGGGCCTGATCGCCGGCATGGCAGGCGGTGTGGTGGATGCCTTCATCATGCGTGTCATGGATGCCATGATGGCTGTGCCCATGCTGATCCTGGCTATGTTTCTGGGCGCGATCCTGGGTCAGGGCCTGGGCAATGTCTGCCTGGCCATCGGCATCTCGATGGTGCCCGGCTACGCCCGTGTCACCCGCGGTCAGGTGCTGAGCGTCCGCAATGCCGATTATGTCACCGCCGGTACCCTGTGCGGTGCATCCCGGATCCGCAACACGCTGGTGCATGTGTTCCCCAACTGCCTGTCCGTCAACATCGTCAGCATGACCGCCAGCCTGGGCGGTGCCATTCTGGCCGAAGCGAACCTGAGCTTCCTGGGCATGGGCATCACGCCCCCGACTCCCAGCTGGGGCGCAATGGTCAGCGGCGGCTATAAGTACCTGTCCACCCAGCCCATCATTGCCATTGCTCCCGGCATTGCGATCATCATCGTGGTGCTCTGCTTCAACATGTGCGGCGACGCTCTGCGCGATGCCCTCGACCCGAAGCTGCGCGGCACATTGGGCAGCGGCAAAAAGACCAAGCGCGCAAAGCGCACCAAGAATGTGAAAGAGGTGGCCTGAAATGAGCGACAAGCTGCTGGAAGTCAAAAACCTGAGCGTTGAATATGATACCGAAATTTCCACCGTCTACGCCGTCAATGGTCTGGACTTGGATCTGAACTACGGCGAGACGCTGGGTCTGGTGGGTGAGACCGGTGCCGGTAAGACCACCACAGCCCTGAGCGTCATCCAGCTTCTGCCCGAGGGAATCGGTTTTGTGACCGACGGCTCCATCAAGCTGGATGGTGTGGATATGCTGAATGCTCCCGAGGAAAAGATCCGTGCCATGCGCGGCAGTGTGGTATCCATGATCTTCCAGGATCCCATGTCTGCCCTGAACCCGGTGATGACCGTGGGGGCTCAGATCATGGAGGTGCTGAAGATCCACCATCCGGAGCAGAGCACTGCTCAACTGGAAGCCCGTGTGGACGAAATGATGGAGCTGGTGGGCATCCCTGCAAAGCGCAAGGTGGAGTATCCCCATCAGTTTTCCGGCGGCATGAAGCAGCGCATCGTCATTGCCATTGCGCTGGCCTGCGAACCGAAGCTGATCCTTGCCGACGAACCCACCACCGCACTGGATGTGACCATTCAGGCCCAGATGCTCGGCCTGATCAATGAGCTGCAGAAGCGGCTGAACACCGCCATGATCCTCATCACCCACGATCTGGGTGTTGTGGCCCAGACCTGCGAGAAGGTCATGGTCATGTACGCCGGTGAGGCCATCGAGTACGGCACAGCAGAGGATATCTTTGAGACCACGCAGCGCCACCCTTACACCCAGGGGCTGTTCAACGCCATCCCCAAGCTGGATGAGAACACCAAGCGGCTGGAGGCCATTGAGGGGATGATGGCTGACCCCACCCAGAAGATTGAGGGCTGCCGCTTTGCCGACCGCTGCAAATATGCCACTGCGGCCTGCAAAAAAGCCCAGAAGATGCGGGAGGTCACACCGGGCCACTTCATCCGCTGCTGCCGGTTCGATCCGCCGCAGTCCAACACCTGAGCCGGGAGGAAATGACAATGGAAGAAAAGGTTTTGATCGAGGCAAAGAACCTCAAAAAATACTTCAAAGTCGGCGCAAGCAGCCAGCTCCATGCGGTGGACGGCGTGAACTTCAAGATCAAGCGCGGCACCACACTGGGCGTGGTGGGCGAGTCCGGCTGCGGCAAGTCCACGCTGGGCCGCCTGCTGCTGCGGCTCTATGATGTTACCGATGGTCAGATCATCTACGACGGTACCGACATCACCAAACTGAATGCCAAGGAACTCAAGCCCATCCGTGCCCGGATGCAGATGATCTTCCAGGATCCGTCCGGTTCGCTGGACCCCCGCAAAAGTGTGAAAGAGCTGATCGGGGAACCGCTGAAGATCTATAAAGCCTGCAAAAACCGTGACGAATACGATGCCCGCATCGCCGAGATCATGGAGACCGTCGGCCTGGATGAGCGTTATGCAGAGAGTTTCAGCCACGAGCTGGACGGCGGCCGCCGCCAGCGCATCGGCATCGGCCGCGCATTGGCCATGGACCCGGAGTTCATCATCTGCGACGAGCCGGTCTCTGCACTGGACGTTTCCATTCAGGCACAGATCCTGAATTTGCTGATGGATCTGCAGGATGAGAAAAAGCTGACCTATGTCTTTATCACCCACGATCTGAGCGTGGTCAAACACATCAGCCACGAGATCATGGTCATGTATCTGGGCCAGTGTGTGGAATATGCCAAGACCGAGGATCTGTTCAAGAATCCGCTCCACCCCTACACCAAGGGTCTGCTGGATGCTGTGCCCATCCCCAGCCTGAAGGCCAAAAAGCTTTCCACCGAGGTCATGCGCGGCGAACTGACAAGCCCTGTGGACCCGGCTCCCGGCTGCCGTTTTGCGGCCCGCTGCCCCTATGCAACAGATGCCTGCCGCGGCAGGGATATCCCCTTGAAGGAAGTGGAACCCGGCCACTTTGTTAGCTGCACACGCTTTTGAGAACACGGAAAGGCGGGAAAATCGATGACAGAGAAAGAAAAAAAGGCCGCTGCCGAGCAGAAGCAGCGTGAGATGGAAGAGATGATGCGGCAGGCGCAGGAGAGCTACCGGCAGGAATATGCCAGTATGCCCTACGATGGCCCGGTCTATGGCTGCCGCCGGGAGGAGCTGATGCTGCCCATGCAGGACGGAGTGAAGCTCTATACCGAGATCTTCAAACCGGAGGGGCTTGCACAGTTCCCTGTGCTGATCCAGCGCAGCTGCTATCCCAATCAGCAGCCGCTGTATGAGATCAACGGTGTAGAACTGACCCGCCGGGGCTACGGCTATGTGGTCCAGACCTGCCGCGGCACGGGCAAGAGCGAGGGACATTGGGAACCCAACGTCAATGAGCGCCCGGATGGCCGCGATACCCTGCAGTGGCTCAACGACCAGCCCTGGGCAGAGAGCATCGGCTATTTCGGAGCCAGCTATCTGGCCCTGACCGGCTGGGCCATTGCAGATATCGTTCCACCCAAGGTCAAGGGAATGATGCTGACGGTCTATGGCACCGACCGTTTCAAATCGGCTTATGAAAAGGGGCTGTTCCGCCACGATGTGCTGACTGGCTGGGCAATGCAGAATGCAGGTCATCCGGTCACAGCGGACTATCTGGAAAGCTGCCGCTTCCGTCCCCACGACAAGGTGGATGAAGCGCTGTGGGGTGGAAAGTTGGGCTGGTATCAGGACTGGATCCACGCCACCCGCCGCACAGATGCCTACTGGCAGCAGGGCTGGTGGAAGCTGTTAGCCGATGTGCCCGGAAATACCAAGGTTCCGGTGTATATCATCGATGCATGGTACGATCACCATTTTGGCAGTGCCATCAACACGTATGCCTCTCTGGCCCCTGAGACCAAAGAGCACAGCTGGCTGGATATCGGCTGCTGGAATCATATGTCCCAGCCCTGCATTGCGTGGGGCGAGCAGCACAATCTGGAAAACGGTGACATCCACCGGATGCTGGAATGGTTCGATCTGCTGCTGAAGCAGAAAAAACAGCCGGAAAAGCGGGTGCGCACCTATGTAATGCGGGAGGACCGCTGGAAAACGCTGGAGGCATGGCCCGCCCCCGTGAGCCGTACCGAAAAACTTTATCTGGGTGAAACAACTCTGAATGCCGAGCCGGCAGAAGGGAAGCGCACCTTTGTATATGACCCGGAGACCCCCGTGCCCAGCCATGGTGCAGAGAGCGTTCTGACCACCATTGCCGAGGCAGGCAGCCTGCTGCAGCCGGAGCCGGACTATCGGCCCGATGTGGTCAGCTTCGTCAGCGCTCCGCTGGAAAAAGCACTGCCCATTTGTGGACAAATCAAGGTGCACCTGAATGTCTCGACCGATGTGGATGATACTGCCTTCACTGCCAAGCTGATGGAAGTGTTCCCGGATGGCAGGGCCTATAACATCCGGGGCGGCATCACCACCATTGCAGCAGATTTGCCGGAGGGTCAGACCTATACTCCCGGCCAGACAGCAAAGGTCTGTGTGGAGATGTGGGATATGAACTGGACGGTACAGCCCGGCAGCTGCCTGCGGCTGGATGTCTCTTCTTCCGACTTCCCGCAGTACGCCGTTCACAGCAATTACGCAGGAGTCTGGTCTGAACAGGGAAAGACCCGCATCGCCCACCAGAAGATCTTGCTGGGGGAGGGCAGCTTTGTAGAACTGCCCCTGCACGAGAACTGAGAGAAAGGAACCAAGACCATGACGGAACAGGAACGAAATGTCCTTCTGAACGAACTGCGGCAGCAGGAGAGCCAGAGGGAAAAGCAGATCAAGCGGGAGCGGTTCCGTCGTCTGAATCCTTATGCAAAGAAAGGGGCGGTGGTGTTTGCCGGTTCCAGCCTGATGGAACAGTTTCCGCTGTATGAGTTTTTGCAGGACGATGATCTGCACTGCACCTTGTACAACCGGGGCATCGGCGGCTTTACCACCACCGAGCTGCTGGAGGCCATGGACGAGTGCATCCTTGAGCTGCAGCCTGCGCACCTGTTCCTGAACATCGGCACCAATGACCTGAACGGCCCGGACTACGACCGCGCCGCCATGCTGGGCCGGTATGAGGAGATCGTGCAGCAGATCCGAAAAAAACTGCCCGAAACAAAGCTCTACCTGCTGGCCTATTATCCGGTAAACCCCACCGTGGCCGAAGACCCGGGCCTGATCGAATGCTTCCGCTGGCGCACCAATGAGCGTATCCGGGAGGCAAGCGAGGGCGTGCAGGCGCTGGCCCGGAAATACGGAGCGGAATTCCTCGACCTGAACAAGGACCTGTACGATGCTGCCGGAAATCTGAAAGCGGAGTACACCATTGAGGGAATGCACCTGTATGCCAACGGTTACCGCCCTGTGATGGATGCTCTGCTGCCGTTGCTGCGCAAAATCGGAGAAGAACAGGGAGGAAAGCAATGACCGGAGTCTTTGGCGTTGTTCTGGGGCAGATCTTTCTGATGTTCCTCTATCTCATCATAGGTTATGTGTTTTACCGTACCGGACTGATCACCCAGGAGGGCAGCAAGGCACTGGCTCACCTGCTGTTATATTGCGTGCTGCCCTGTGTTGTGCTAAAATCATTTTGTATTGAGTATTCGGCAAAGGGAGCTGTGGAATTGGCTGTCAGCATTGCGGCAGGTGCCGGGGTGCTGCTGCTCTCCATGGCGGTGTCGTGGCTCTTTTTCCGCAAAGACCCCATGGCGCAGATCGGTGTGGCTTTTTCCAATGCCGGGTTCATGGGATTTCCGCTGGTCACAGCAGTGCTGGGTGGAGAAGCTGTGTTCTACGCAGCAGGCTTTGTGGCCCTGCTGAATGCTTTGCAGTGGATCTACGGCCAGGCAAAGCTTTCCGGGGACAAAAAGTACATCCAACTGGGGGCAGTGCTCAAAAATCCGCTGGTGCTCTCCCTGTTGGGCGGCGTGGTGCTCTACTTCTGCCGCATCCCGGTGCCGCAGTTCCTCCGCACCCCCATGGGGGCCATTGCAGGCATGAACGCTCCGCTTGCCATGATCGTGCTGGGTGTCTATCTGGCCAGGACCGACCTCAAAGCCATCTTTACCCGCCCCCGGCTCTACGCCCTTTCGGCAGTACGGCTGGTGGTGATCCCACTGCTGACGATCGTCTGTCTGATGCTTCTTCCAGCCGGATGGCGGCAGATCGGCACGGTGCTCATCATTGTGAATGCGGCCCCCATCGGCAGCAACATCGCGGTATATGCCCAGCGTCTGGGGCTGGATTCTTCCTACGCTGTGCAGATGGTCTGTCTGAGCACTCTGCTGTCGCTGATCACGCTGCCGGTGATACTCAGCCTGGCTGCCGCGTTGGGCTTTGCCTGAGCCTGAAAACAACCAACAGAAAGCAGGAGATAAGATGAAACAGTATCTTTTGATTGACATCGGCGGAACCTTCATCAAGTACAGCCTGGCCGATGAACAGGCCCGGAAAATCTCCGGCGGTAAGGTTCCGACACCGCTGACGAATATGGATGACCTTCTGGCGGTCATCGAGGGCTTTGCCGCTCCCCTTCAGGGACAGTTCGTGGGCTGCGCCATCTCTATGCCGGGCCGCATCGATACCAGAAACGGCATCGCCCATACCGGTGGAATGCTCAGTGCCTTTATGTGGGAGCAGCCCTTTGCTGCGCAGGTAGAGGCACAGCTGGGCGTGCCGGTGACCATCGCCAACGATGGCAAGTGTGCCGCAGCAGCGGAGGGCTGGACGGGCGCACTGGCCGGGGTAGAAAACGGTCTGGTGTTGGTGCTGGGCACCGGCATCGGCGGCGGCATCATCCTGAACGGGAAGGTGCTGATGGGCGCTCACGCCGCTGCAGGGGAAGTCAGCTGCCTTGTTTCCGATATGGCAGCCATGGAGGCAGAAACCTTTGAGATGGACAAGGTGGAAACTTTCTCGGATGCGCCCCTGTGGGCAGGTGCCGCCTCGGCGACAGGTTTGATCCGGGAATATACCCGGCAGAAGAAACTGTCGCTGCAGGGTCCGCTGCCCACTGGCGAGGAGATCTTTGCGGCTTACAATGCCGGGGAACCGGAGGCACGGCAGGCCTTAAAAGTGTTTGCCCGGCGGGTGGCCATTGGAATCGTCAGCCTGCAAAGCGTGCTGGATGTGGAGCGCGTTGCCATTGGCGGCGGCATCAGTGCGGCAGAGGCCCTGCTGCCTGCCATTCAGACCGAGCTGAACAGCCTGTTTGCGCGCTGCCCGGTGCTTCCCATGCTGGAGCCGGAGCTGGTGCGCTGCCACTATGGCAACGATGCCAACATGATCGGTGCCCTGAAGCTGTTCTTTGAACAGAACCCCGCCTGAACCAGAACAAAATAGAATAGGAGTAGAAACTTATGAGCGTTTTCCGTGATGATTTCCTGTGGGGCGGTGCCTGTGCAGCCAACCAGTTCGAGGGCGCATGGGACGTGGATGGCAAAGGCCCCAGTGTCCCTGACCTGTGCACCAATGGCTCTCATACCAGCCCGAAATGGGTGACAACTGCTGTCCGCTCCGACCGGCTGTATCCAAGCCATGAGGCCATCGACTTCTACCACCACTACGAGGAGGACATTGCTCTCTTCGCCGAGATGGGCTTCAAGACCTTCCGCACCTCCATCAACTGGACCCGCATTTTCCCCACCGG
>OOAD01001174.1_pt1 | contig 15376 bp, 10 predicted proteins | sample 1671151 | NCBI WGS metagenome assembly OOAD01 (sample SAMN06348127, study PRJEB24527) | human gut metagenome | biome: human gut; feature: ankylosing spondylitis patient; material: feces | host: Homo sapiens | place: China | collected 2015-10
ATCCGAAGTAGTTGTTCACCGCATTACTCAGGTAGGTCGTATTCGTGCCGGATACAAAAAGATATTATTTTACTGATTATCAATATGATTACTCTATTGTCATGAACAGATATCCCATATTGTTATTTGAATCAATTCTAGATAAATTCAAATATCTCCTAGAATTTATATCTTGAATAAATACCTTTACATATCACCTAAAGAACTTACTAAATAAACCTTCCATTCTTTCGTTTGTTTCATTTAAATTATTATTTTTGTAACCGCGGTTACAGTAACACAGATTACTAAAGCTTATGAAATTCTATAATAGAGAAAATGAACTGGCAGAGTTGAAAAGGATACAACGCCTGTCTTTTGAAGAAAATTCACGCCTCACAGTTATAACAGGAAGACGTAGAATAGGGAAAACCAGCCTTATAATGAAGGCTGTGGACGAAATGCCTACTGTATACCTATTTGTAGGCAGAAAGAATGAAGCTACTCTCTGTAGTGAGTTTATCCCCCTCATTTCGGGCGCTTTGAATATCTTTGTACCAGCAGAGATACGGTCTTTCAGTTCATTATTTCAATATATGATGGAAATAGCGGGACAAAGGGCATTCAATCTGGTTATAGATGAATTTCAAGAGTTCTATAATATTAATAATTCCATTTATAGCGATATACAAAACATTTGGGATCGTTACAGAAAAGAGACCAAAATGAACCTGATTGTCTGTGGATCCATTTATTCTTTGATGAATAAGATCTTTCAAAATAATAAAGAGCCGTTATTTGGGCGTGCCGATAATATTATAAAGCTTTCACCCTTCAGCCTCCCTGTACTTAAAGAAATTATGTATGATTATTATCCAACATATACGAATGACGATTTGTTGGCATTGTATACATTTACCGGAGGTATACCCAAATATGTTGAATTGTTTTGTGACAATCGTATATTGAACATCAATGGAATGATCGACTTCATGGTCCGTGATAACTCCCCGTTTACAGATGAAGGAAAGAATCTTTTAATAGAAGAATTCGGCAAAAATTATGCGACCTATTTTTCTATTTTAAGTGCCATAGCAAATGGCAAAAATACACAGGCAGAAATAGAAGCGGCTTTAGGGAATAAAAGCATTGGCGGTTATTTGAGAAGACTGATTGAAGATTACAATATCATTGTACGCCAACGCCCTATTCTATCAAAGGAGGGAACACTGGCTATCCGATATGAAATACAGGATAACTTTATCAGTTTCTGGTTTAACTATTTTGATAAAAACCGCTCTCTCATTGAAATAAAGAATTATATGGCATTACGTTCCATTATCAAGGCTGACTATCCCACTTATTCCGGAAAAATGTTGGAGCGTTATTTTAAGCAGAAGTTTGCAGAAAGTTTCCTTTATAAAGATATAGGCTCTTGGTGGGAGTTAAAAGGCGATGCATATGAAATTGACATTGTAGCCCTATGCCTGGAAAAAGATAAGGCGGTTGCCGTAGAGATCAAACGCCAGAAAAAGAACTATAAACCGGATTTGCTGGAGAAGAAAGTGGAACACCTTAAACATAAGGTACTTCCACATTATGCGATAACAAAAATGTGTTTGTCCCTGGAGGACATGTAGTTTCCCTTGTAAAAAGGGACGGGGCTGTCCATGAGAAAGATACACTCTAAAGATACTCATTTTCTGCGACATACAGAAAACCTATGCTTTTTTAGGACACTCTACGAAGTGTCCTTATTAAATTGAATTAGCTTAATATTTTATTTAATAATTGGAACAGAACTCGGCTTTCAGGAGATGAATATTCTTTTTTACTGGTCAGATTTTCTAACAGAATATATTGTTTTAGTACATATAGATAATAGAAATCATGTAATGCTATTATAGTGGCATTGGTTAATGTGTTTTTAATGTGTTGGATGACAGTTGATTTTCCACAGTAATTGCTATTTTAATATCAACACATGTTTCATAAACAGGCCTCGCAATTGTTTTGCATATAATAAAATTGTTCGTTAGATGAATTCCTAAAAAGAAAGCGAAGAAAGAATTACTCCGTTGCCGGAAGCATCATTTGTATATTTTGCAAATATACCTTCTGTTTGGAGCAGCAAGAATTGTGATATAATTTATCTTGAGTATAGAAATACCGGGAGGATTATTGTTACATAGCCTGAAAGATATAAATCTTTCATACCAATCATAAATCAGGCTCAAAACATGGATGATCATCTGTTCATTCGCAGGTGGAAATGCTGAGATTATCTTCATTTTAAATGCCTCAGCGATAAAATCCGGTTGTTCCTTTTCTCCTTTCATCTATCGCTGAAACTCCCTGCCCATAGGCGTTCCGGCTATGAAGGGGCTCCTGTCATTGCTCTGTCAGCCTCCTTTCAGCCTGCTCTTTCACATTTTTTGTGAAGGAATAAAACGATACGGGCTGAAATGGAAGTGAGGGGAAATGGTTTCAGATTTAACCGGCTGATTTTCTGTGCATATTACATAAGATGACAGGATGAGGGGAAAAGGGAGCGTATCGGATTAGTGGGGGAGTAATACACGGAACAGACTAGGTCTGTAAGCTGAACAGGCTAAGTCTGTGCACTGAACAAGCTGGCGTGTTTTAAAAACGTATAGTTGTTTTTTAAAAGCCTGAAGATGTTTTCTTAAAAGTTGAAGACGTATTTTTTAAAGCTCAAGGTGTATTTTAAAAACATAAAGGCGTATTCAACAATAACATTAGTAACGTATAAGCCCCAACATTAGTAACGTGTCAGCTCGTATGTTAGTAACGTGTAAGCCCACACGTACATAAGCATCGGGTCACACATACGCAAGCATCGGCCTACACATACGTATGTATTGCGCCCTGTATCCATTGAATTTTGCACCAAGTTCCATTAAATCTTGCACCAAGTTTCATCGAATCCTGCACCAAGATCTGCCATATTTCCGCCCCCTCTTGACAAACGCCTTTTTATGTTGTATATTTGTAGTTTGCCAAACTTAAAAAAGTAACTCATGAATGTATTCGCTACTCTCAAAACAGTCTTCTTCGGAAGCAAATTCCTGTCAAGCCCTGTTCCTATTGACGGAACACCGCGTCGTGATCTCGTATCCGCTCTCAACGGGCTGATGCCGCTTTGCCGGACTATACCCGGCGTGCGTCTGGCGCTGGATATCCGCGAGGGCCAAGTAGTTCTGGCATTGAACTGGACTCCGCGCACCGACGGGAATGCTCCCACGGGCAGTTACCACTACATCGTGTCGGACGAAGACGGAGTAAGAGAGATGGCCGACTCACAGGTTCTTCTCACTGAAAACGGTAAGGATAACCTGCCGGGGAGTATGGACGATTCTCGGACACATCCGACAGTCTCAACTGAAAAGACAGAGAAGGATTCCGCTCACTTGAAAAAAGATGTTCAGAAAAAAGCGGAACCAATCTCCTCAGAAGATACTGGCAAGAAAGCGAAATCACATACCCTGATGCAGGAAGTGACCGCTTTCCTCACCTCCCGCTACCGCTTCCGGTTCAATGTGCTTACTGAAGAAACTGAAGTGGCAAGTGTAGAAAACAACATTCCCGATACTCATCTGCGTTACGCCAAAGTGGACGAACGATGGATGAACTCACTAAGTCTGGAGGCTATTGAAACGGGCATAGACTGTTGGGACAGGGACATTCAACGCTTTGTGCGCTCACGCCGCATCAGTGAATACCATCCCTTTACTGCCTATTTTGAACAGCTTCCCGAATGGGACGGCACGGACCGGGTGTCCGCGTTGGCACGCAGGGTGTCCGACGACCCGGTATGGGTGAACGGTTTCCACCGTTGGATGCTGGGACTCTCTGCCCAATGGATGCAGCTCAATCCGGATAACAACCGCGCCAACAGTGTGGCTCCCCTGCTGGTGAGCAGTCGCCAGGGATTGGGGAAAAGTACGTTCTGCCGTCTGCTGATGCCCGATAGGCTGAAATCCTACTACACGGAAAGTTACGACCTAAGCTCCCCGGCATCCGCCGAAGCCAAGCTGGCTGCCTACGGATTAATCAACCTGGATGAATTCGACAAACTAGGTGCGTCCAAAATGCCTTTGCTGAAGAACCTGATGCAAGCCTCCGCACTGAATATCCGCAAGGCTTACAAACACAGCGCTTCATCGCTTCCCCGTATTGCCTCGTTCATCGGCACCAGCAACCGGGAGGATTTGCTGGTAGACCGCACCGGCTCACGCCGCTTTCTTTGCGTCAGTCTGAAGCATGCCATAGACTGCACCACGTCCGTAGAGCATAAGCAATTGTACGCCCAGCTTAAAACAGAACTTCTATCCGGTGAACGAAGCTGGTTCAATAAAGAAGAGGAACAGACTATACAGCAACATAATGCCCTATTCTACAAGCATGTACCCGAAGAAGAGGTGTTCCGCCTTTGCTTTCGCTTTGCTACAGAAGAGGACAATCCGCAGGAAGTGCTTAGCCTCTCCGCCACCCAACTGTTTGAACGTATGAAGGCCGCCCATCCTTCGATCATGAGAGGGATGACCGCCTACAGCCTGAGCCGTATCCTGCCCCAGCTGGGCGAACGGGTACATACCACCAAGGGAAATGTATACCGGGTGGTAGAATGTTAACTTTCAATTAATTGAGAATTTATCTATGGAAATGAGATTCCCGGTATGGAAGTCGATTAGACGCATTCACACTCTCAAGCATATATTGTCAAGAAGTGTGAATGCCCTTTTCTAGTATATGAATGGGTCATCCGGCATCATAATGAGCGCTGCATACCAAACGTATTTTATATTTCACCGTACTCCCTGCCTGTAAAAATTTGGATGAGGTTTTAAATCCGAATGCATATATGCTCCCGTTATGATCATATACATACCGTTTCTCAATATCCAATAACGGGTCTCCGTTTCTTAATCCCTCTATGGTTTCATTCAGTTCATCCAGTGATGATCCGCTGAACGTCTTATGCAATATTTTTGCCTCCTCTTCAGTCGGAAGATGCCATCCGTCTGCTTCCTCCTCCTGTATGATATTCCGCACATCGGAAGCGAATCCACTCCACTCATCCAGACTCATCAACAAAATATCCGCCCCTGTGGAACTTGCATTCTCTATGCCAGCTACAATACCGCCGTTCCAGATACCGCCAATTTCGGGTAGCCCGGAAAGATCCGGATTAATGGAAGGCGGCTCACTACCGCCATTACCTTCATCAGCACCGCCAAAATTGAATTTGATGTCTATCGGAGCCTTCCATTCACCTGATATCAAACTGCCCCCTACCGTGACATCACCCGAATAGCTGCCCCCGATATTCAATGGCACGTTCGCTTCCGGCTTTCCTTTGAAAGTGTATCCAAACGTCTTTGTCTGACTATTATCTTCCAAGGTTATGGAAAAAACGGTCTGAGAGCCGCTCCCCGGAAAAATATAAAAAGGCTTTGCACTCCAAATTCCACCCGGCTCAGACTCACAAATAATTTCCGTACTCTTGTCTTTGCCGGAATACTCCCTTGTAAACGACAGGGAAGAATATAAAGGCGAAATCTGCAAACTCACCTTTTTAACGTTTGCCGGTATATCTTCCAAACTGATATTGACTAAAGATACAGCATAATAGAGGGTTACAGAAACAGATATATTTTTCTTATTGGCAATTGTCACAGTTGAAGTGCCCATCATTAGCGCGCGTGAGCTTCTGTTATTTTCTTTCATAACAATTACATCATCAAGGCTAGGATCTTTCGGAACGATATATTCTTCTCCCAAACCGGCTATTGCAACAATAGTATATCGGGCAGGAGGTAACTTCATTTCAATCTGGGCGTTATCTGTCATTTTCAGACTGGCAGAACAGCTGCCGTCCTCTGCAAACGCATAGATATAGGCCGGATAATTAATCTGGGATTCTCCGCTAGACCTGGCAGATATCTTTAAAGGAAGATTTGTTTGCGAGACTCCGTCTTCATCGTCTTCTTCATCATACATCGGGCGTTGGCAAGAAACAGCAGACAGTAGCAATAGAAACAGAAGCACCTTTAATTCGGTTAATCTATAATTCATAACATATTATTTGTTTGTGGGTTTATTTCTTCTCCATTTATAACTATATCCTCTTCTTCATTTCCCGGAGTCCAACCCGAAATACTTCCTCCCGTTATAATTACATTTCCGTCTTTTACTACAATATTGTATTTATGAATACATCCGGACAATAAGCCCGGAGACAGGTCGTCTCGTCGTGTTATGTAATATTTGTTGTTACGGGTATATTCAATGGTGAGATTAACAGAATGGTTTTTCACGGCTTTCGGATCAATGTTTCCGTCATTCTCGCCCCCGTTCAGGATAAAATAAAAAGAAACATCCTGATTGTTCATGGTGTGTGACGGAGTAATCTGGAAGGTTTCCTTGGGAGTTTCGCTGATGGTGATGCTGTTCGTTTCAAAGGAGTAGTATCCTTGGGTCGTCAACCCATTTCCTTCAAGTCTGATTTTGTCAATAACGGCCTGTGCCATATCTCCTTCACCCTTTATGTTTATCTTTAATAGTGACAAAACGTGCTTAAATGAATAATCGCCCGAAAAGGCCACATTGCCAAGGTCGGTATCGTAGGAAAGCTTCCTGGATGCTACTAGAAAGTCATATTGGTCAATATTTTCCCAAGTCCCGTTCTGGCTGTCGAGAGAAGGCATTTTTATATTTTCCTTACTTTCGGCTTTGGAACCGGAGTGGGGATAATATGCGTAAAAAGTATGTTCCTGGTTTTTATCTTTCCAAAAGACACTCTTTTCTGTAGTCCAGGAAGTTCCATCGAATATCCAGCGGACGGCGCTGTCATTGTCCATAAAAACACCTATATCATCGGTTTTACTAAAACTAGCGATGGCATTTTCATGATCTTGCAAGTAGCGTGCTCCGGAAACTGTTTTCCCGATTCTTGCCATAATGGATACCGTGTACTCTTTTTCTTGTGATTGCTCTAGTTCCTCACTACCTTGGCAGGCAGAGAAGTACATGATCGTCAATAGCGATACATACAGTGATCTTTTCATTCTTTTATTTTATAATAGTGAGGGACAAAACATCAGCTTATCCGTTAAAATTAAAATGAGGACAAGTTGAATTGGTCGAGGATTAAAGCATGTCTGCTTATTGTCGGTAAGAAATTAAACTTGTGTTCGGCTGCGAAAATAATTCATTCTTAGCAAAAAGAAAAACAAAATGATAAAAAGATGAAAATTAAATGTGTTATGCCGGCAACAGCATGAACATTCTTACCGGTATATTCCCATAAAAAATAGTGGAAGGCAATCTTTTGTTTAACGCTTTAGGCTGACTATGACTAAATCTTACCTGTAAATTATTTCCTTCCATTCTTCCACAGTACGTGTAAGGGAAGAAAAATTCACCCCGATACAGACTATTTTACGGTTATCGGTCAAATAAGATCGGGCATAGCCTTTCTCTGCTATTTGCTGTAAAGCCTCCTCTGCTGTTCCGTCCATCTTGAATTCGAAAATGTAAACATATTCGTCCATTTCCAATATGCAGTCCACTCGTCCGAAGCTCTGGCGATTCTCACAATGGATTGCACGGCAATAAACTCCTATCAAACGGAGAATCAGATAAAAAGTGTATTGGAAATGTTTCTCAGTCATATCCAATTCCTTCAAGGAAGCGTGAGAGTCATACGGGATGCTTGCAAGAAAGGCGGTCAGAGAATCACAAAAAGCGGAGGTGTTCCCTTGCTCAAGGCAAGTAACAGCATCGATAATCCAACTGTTGACCTCTCCACCTCCGGGTTTCAAATAATGTGCTGCCAATACGGACAAGAACCCTTTACGCACCTCATTATTGGGAAAATCGAGCAGATAAGTTCCCATACGTCTATTATATTCTTTAATAGTGAGATATCCGCTCTGATAAATCATGGGTAGAGGCTGTTCCACATCAGCCTTATAATCCACAAACAAAGAGGGAACATAATAACGTCCGGCAAGTTCGTTTATCTGCTCGCGGCTGTGTTGCAGCAGACGAACCAAATAGGTGGGAGTACCTGTAGAGAACCAGTAATCACGAATTGCCATACTGTCAAAAGCATTAAGAATGCTGAACGGATTGTAAATGTCGGTCATCCTCTCTCCAAAATGATATCCGTCATATTGCCGTCTGAGAAGTTCCTTCATTTCTTTCACTGTGTACTGATATTTAGCAGCCAACTGTATGGTGGGTTCTTCGAAAAATGCTTCCAGCTCATTCTGGGTGATACCGCACAAGGCTTCGTACCGTTCATCCATACTGATATCCTTAGGCTGGTTAAATCCACTGAAAACACTTACTTGGGAAAACTTTGTTACTCCGGTCAACAATACGAATCTCAAGTATTGATCGGCTCCTTTAAAGGTAGAATAAAAGGATTTCAATATTTCCCGGTTATGGTTCTCCAACAGAACTTGCTTTCCATAATCATCATAAAAACAAGCTTCCGTATCTAATACATCCAAAATAGGTTTGTCATATTCATCAATCAGAACCACCGCACGCCGCCCTGTCTGTTCATAAGCCCGGCGAAGTATTTCAATGAAACGGGTTCCTATGGTTGTATAATTGGGATTCTTGCCATAAATATCTTCCCAGTTCCCTAAATAGCCTTCAATGGTAGCCTCCAGAATTCCGGGTTGTGTATACAGTCCTCCATTAAAGTCTATACGGAAGATAGGATACTCATACCAGTCCTTTTCCAATCCGTCGATTTCCAGTCCGGCAAACAAATCTTTGCGTCCCTGGAAATAACAGGCAAGGGTACTTACCAGCAGGCTTTTGCCAAAACGGCGTGGACGGCTCAAGAAATAAGTCTTGCCTTGTGTTACCAAGTTGTAAATCAAACCGGTCTTATCCACATATACATAGCCATCTTCACGGATTTGGTCAAAACTCTGTATTCCAATAGGGTATTTCATATTTTGTTGCGGTTCTAGAATGAATGATAAAACAAAGATATTAGTAAATGACAAACAAAGCAAATAAAGGATTTGTTTTTTCTGCTTATGACAAGTTTTTCCGTTTCTTATTAATGGATAATCGCCTGTTTCTGTCCATATATATTGGCATTCTGTCCTTTAAAGGATACTTTGAAAAGTATTTAGAATCTATCTATTCTGCAATAAGATATACTTCTTCTACTGAATTTGCTATATCATTGTTTGTCAGTGTTATACATATTATCTAATGTGTATTAATATCTTTATACCATTGTAGTTTTGTATATTCTTCATTCAAGTCATTAAGTTCTCTCTGCATGATAAAAGTGGTCATACCTGAAAAGGCGGTGATAGGGAATGTTCCTTCTTCCGTAGCATAAAAAGGAGTATTTCTTTTGTAAACCACACATTGGCTGATACACTCTTGAAGTGCATTGTATGTATTTTCATCTGATAATGATTGATAATATTGAGCGAAATCAAAAAAATAGAATGGGGCTTTTAAAACTCCATCATAATTTTGAAGGTTACCGACCGGGAGAAAAGAGCCGGATGTTTCTGTATTGATCTGTCGTATCAAATTCGCTAAATTTGATAATCCGGCAGTTTTTATTATGCTAATGGTAGCAGAACGTTTATCGCCTTCCATCAAATTCCAATAATGAAAATAATTTTCTGCAAATCTTTGCAAATCAGCATTTTCTTCAAGCAGACAGGAAATACTGCCGGTATAGATAGGAGTAAATCCCGGAGATACTACTGGGGCAGAGGAAGCCATGATATATGCTGCTTTATTTCTTAATTCATAAGCCACCTCAATACCTGCCATATTACATGCTTCAAAGATTATGAATTCAAATAAATGGTCCGGGAGGGCCATGGCAAAATCTGTTATTTCCATTTCATTGTCATTATCGATGATGATAGACCGCGAGCCATTAACCAATGTATGTGGAGGAAGCCAGCCACTGCCATGGGAAAACACGATTAGACCGTAGCTTTTAGCAGGATAAAGCCGAGTTACGTCGTTTATAACTCGTTTAAGCACTTGGGGGGAGGCTGAGTTTTCTTGGTCATAGGTATGTATGGTAATATAGCCTTTCTCACTTTTTCCATCAATTTCCATCAATCGTGGAGAGTCCTTAAATGGTGTATCCTGATACACTATTATATTTCCATCTGTCCCGTCTTCCCATCCATTTTTAATTTGAACAAGTTTGTCATAGGTTTCGGCATCAAGATTATTATCTCCTCCCAGATAAACCAATAGTGTCCGTGCAGGTAAAACAACAGGGGTGTCATTTTCTTTATGACAGCCACATACTAATAACAGAAAACAGACAGCATATATATACTTCATACACAATATAATTGGATAAACGATTATAAAAACTAAAAGAGGGGAACATTTTGCCCCCCTCTTTTTTTATAAACAATGAGCGTATTAATTACTTGTCATTGTGCTTCTTAACTTGGATTTGGATAGTTCCAACAGAATGTCCACGATCATTCTTCCAAGTATGGTCGCAGATACCGCCCCACTTGTGATTTACACAAACTTCTACATCAATAGTAAATGGTTGAGCAATATCTTCACCATTGTTGATCCATGTGATAGTCTGCTTAGCATTATCAAGTTTGATCTTCTTCATGTTTTCAGCATCCAGTTCACTTCCGTCAGCAAAGTATGCCTTAGAAACCTTGAAGTTAACAGTTGTATTAACATCGAATACATTATGGTCAACTACCAGTTTCTTTGACCAACCAGCTTGATCACCTGTCTGAACCAAAGTATTATTCTTAGCCATATCTTTGTGATCATAGACAACATGGTTGTTATTGAATTGTGCCTGAGCACCTTCAGACCACAGATAATCTGACAAGAAGAATGCATCCTTCAATGATACTGTATTTTCAGCTTCCTGATACTTGTCATACAAAGGACCTGCTTCGTAAGCGTGGAATACCATCGGAGTTACAAATGCAACTTCAAATTCATCGATAACCACTGTAGAACGTCCATTTTCAGGAGCAGGAGCACCAGTATAAGTAGTAGTATGATCTTTGGCCCAAGGAGTATTGTTTACCATATTGATAGTATCGCAAGAGAAGTTATTGTAATCTTCTTTAGCATACTTGTTATGAGCATTGGCTTCCTTGTTGCAAGTACCATACAATCCGTCAACATCTTCATTGAAGCTTACTACGGCACGCATTTTGATCTTCTTCAAATCCTTAGCGTCAGCAGCATTGATCCAAGCACGTCCTTCGTCTGTAGCCTCCAAAGCGATATACCACTTGTTGTCTTTACCTTGATACAAACGGATGCCGGAATTGTGACCGTCAACTATCTTAGATGCGTTATTATGCTGGTCAACCAATTCGAATGACAAGGTAGCTCTAGCCCAATCCTTATCATGAGTCTGACCCTTATAAGGATTATAGTTGATCAAATCGAATTCGTCATTCAATACTGCAACCATTTCATAAGTTGTAGGAGTATCAAAGTTATCGTATCTACCGTGAGCAATGAAGTAAGAATCATCTACCCAGTTCAACTTAGTCTTTTCAGGAGCAACTACATCCGGATACTTCACATTGATAGTATAAGTAACATGGATGTCAGATAATCCCTTATGATCAGCATTTGGCTTGTATGTACCCTTAACAGTGTAAACGTCGTGATCGTCATGACGAGAGAATGCTGTATTCTTCACTGTAACGAACAACTGATTGTATTCTTCAGGTTTAAAGTTCGGATCTAATGAATAGTCTGCATTATCTTTTCCATCCCATGCATATACAGCGTGTTGTTTAGCCTCATCTGCTGTTGCAAATTCAGGAACGAAATCATAAGTCTTACGGAATTCGTCTTTACTCAACTGTACATCTTTATGGTTGAATATCTTATCCATATCCATGTCAAGAACTTGATTGATATGTTTCAGAGTGACGTCTTTTGTTTCTGTAATATTAATTTCAGGAGCAACAACTGCATTGCGTACAATGTGAATCTTGATGATTGCTGTTTTAACTACATTACCATTGTCTTCACCCGGTGCTACCAGTTTCACACGAACAATAGGAGTTCTGTCTATAGCAGCTGTGTGGTTGGCATCTGTTTCTGCGCCCCAAATCGGGTCCGGAGTTTGTTTTACTGTAGCAACACCATCTTTGGTAACATCCAAATAACGTTTTGTCTGGTTAACGCCATCATAATAGAAGTCAACCGGTTCAAACACCAATGAATAGTCATCAAAACCATTCTCCATCAGAGGATACTGAGCGTCTTGGGCTCTACCCATACGTTTGTCAAAGAATGAAGTTACGATGTCCTTCAAATTTTTTGAATGTCCATCACCTGTATAGTTCAATTCTACAACAATACGTTCTGCATCATCTTTAGATTCAGCATCTCCTTTATATAACTGGTTTTCAGCATTGGCTTCGAACTTAGCTTTATCTGCTTGATAAGCCTTCAATTTAGCCTCTTCAGTACCGGTCGGATTCAAGGTGTTAAGATAATATTCATCTTTGATGAATTCTCTATAATTTACCTTGTTAGGAGCAATTGCATTTTTAATCTGAGCAGGAGCGTTAGTTTGGTCAAATGCATCAGCTACTTTAACCAAATGTACGTTTTTCTGCAAAATTACTTCATGCTTGGCGGGAACAAAATCAGAATGAACGATTTGGTCATTGTTCTTAATTCTCAATGAATATACTGTTCTTTCGTCCAGATTAGATTGTTCAGCAAAAGCCCAGTCCTTTACACGGAAGTTTAACATACCATGTCCTTCTTTATAAGATTCAACGGTAATTTTTCCATCAGTGTACAGTTTTTGTCCAGCGTTGAACAATTCCCAATTCTTGTTATTCGTATTGTAGTTCCATATTTCAGCAGTATCACGAACAAATCCTACCACTTCCATATCTTTGAATGATACGCTGTTAGGATTTACCTGATACTTCACGTCTGCCTTACCTGAGTAAACGATTTTAAATGTGCTAAAGTTATTTGTACCCCAATCTGCACCTGTAATCTCTGTTTTACCTGCCACACTATCAGTAACGATGGTAGGGAAATGGATTCTGGCAGCTTCACCTTCAGAAAGGAAAGTAGGGATAAACTTAACTCCGCTAACTACAGAAGTAGCTTTAGGCATACTGATAGTCTTTTTAGTGCCATCAGCATAAGTAATAACTAATTCATAAGCTGATTCACCTTCTTCTACTGATACTACATAATCATCAGCAGAAGTACCTGGAGTACCCGGAGTACCTGGTTTGCCCGGTTCACCTTGTTCTCCTTTTGCACCATTGTATAATTTAATGGTCTCTCCATCACTGAATTTGATTTCATAACCACCATTACCATCAGTGAACGGAGTACAGCTTTCGACATATTTGCCTGAGCCTACTTTGTCTTCAAGGGCCTTGATTGCATCTTTCACATTGGATATTTCTTGATCCAAGCGGTCGATGTCGTCATCGTAATCCTTACAAGATACAAATGTTCCTGTTGAAGTGACCATAAGGGCTCCAAACAGGATTGCACTTAAAAATTTTTTGTTCATAATAGAAAAACTTTAAATTTATAAATTTAAAAACTCAATTTGTTTATTGTTTTTAAAGGACTTGGTTTCATTGATTTATATGACCTGCTGTTGACGTATTTCATTCTTTCCCAATGAGTTTTCCATTGTCCCGGAGAGGCCGGAACAGGTTTCCGCAGCTTTTTCCCTCCGCTTCCGGTAATGTGCCGGTGGAATTCCCATTATCTTACCGAATGCATCATAGAACACACTTCTGGAAGTGAACCCGCAACGCTTGTCAAGCTCGGTGATATCGCACTCGTTGTGGTCTATCAGGTGCTTGGCGTGAAGGATGCGGTATTTGTTCAGCAAGTGTTTATAGTTGCATTTAAAGTAATGATTGACGACATTCGACAGGTAGGTAGTATTCGTGCCGGTTGCAACAAGAGGATATTATGTTGATTATCAATGGTATTTGAAAAGGAGAGGCAATTCGGGATTTATCCCTTATTTTGTATAGATTCCATATAAGCATTGGAGGTATTCCACAATTTTATCAAAAGAAATAATATTAACAGGCAAGGGAAGAAATGGGATGTTATCAGAGTAAAACGAAAGAGGCATACAATCCTCACACTAATGTTATACTGTCAAATAAAAAAACGTTTTTCGTTATTATCATGTTTCCGTAAAAAGGGAAATAAATCCCATAAATAAAATGTCCCTCCTTCTTGTCCGGTTCCCCTTAAAAGATTATCTTTGCTAAAAATAAAGCGGCATGAGAAAATTTATCAATCCGTTTACGGACGTGGGCTTCAAGAAGATATTCGGCCAGGAGGTCAGCAAGGATTTGCTCATAGACTTCCTGAACGACCTGCTGGTGGGTGAGAGGTCCATAAAAGACATCACTTTTCTGGATAAAGAATTGTTACCCGAATACATGGGTGACCGGGGTGTTATTTATGACATCTATTGCACCACGGAGGCAGGGGAGCATATCATTGTGGAGATGCAGAACCGGCAGCAGACGAACTTTAAGGAGCGTGCGTTGTTCTATCTTTCGCATACCATTACGCGTCAGGGTGAGAAGGGAGCCCGCTGGGAGTTTGACCTGAAGGCCGTTTACGGTGTCTTCTTCATGAACTTCCGTCTGGAGGACACTCCCCACAAGCTCCGCACGGACATTGTCCTTTCGGACCGTGATACGCACGAAGTGTTTTCGGACAAGCTGCGGTTTATTTTTATCGAGCTTCCTTCTTTCAACAAGGAGGAAGAGGAATGCGAGACGGATTTTGAACGTTGGATATATATACTCAAGAATATGGAAACGCTGAACAGACTTCCTTTCAAAGCGCGCAAAGCCGTCTTTGAAAAACTGGAGAAGATTGTGGATATCGCTTCCCTGAGTAAAGAGGAGCGTATGAAGTATGATGAGAGCATCAAAGTATACAGGGATAATCTGGCAACGATTTCTTTTGCTAAAAATCAGGGGAAAGAGGAAGGGTTGAAGGAAGGAATCGAAAAAGGAAGAAAAGAAGGCATTCTTTCCGTAGCCCGCAATTTAAGGTCCGGTGGAATGTCCGTTGAAGCCATTGCTGCTGCAACCGGATTAAGCATCGAAGAAATAGAACAGTTAGACTGACCGGATATATCCTTTTATTTAACATAACAAGGCGGAAGAGAAGCATGAAGCTTTCTTCCGCCTTGTTTTATTTCCCGCCATAAAATCAAGTCTTTGTCAAGATTGCTTCTGCCATAATCTATAGCTAAGATTATGAATGCTTATATGGAATCTATACAAAATAAGGGATAAATCCCGAATTACCTCTCTTTCTCAAACAT
>OOAD01001175.1_pt1 | contig 15375 bp, 9 predicted proteins | sample 1671151 | NCBI WGS metagenome assembly OOAD01 (sample SAMN06348127, study PRJEB24527) | human gut metagenome | biome: human gut; feature: ankylosing spondylitis patient; material: feces | host: Homo sapiens | place: China | collected 2015-10
TACGCAGTCACCACAGGCCACAATCCCCTGCTCCGGCAGCAATGCGTGCTCAATCCCCATATTGCCCACATCAAAATAGTGGGTAATGCCGTGGGCACGGGCAAAAGTACGCACACCGGGCTCTGGCTGCAACAGTTCTCGGACTGCCATCTACTGAACGATGACAATCCGATAGTACATGTGGACAGCCTCGGCAAGCAAGCCACTGTTTTCGGTTCTCCGTGGAGCGGAAAGACACCTTGCTATCGGAAAGAATCCATGACCGTAGGCGCCTTCGTCCGCTTGGAACAAGCACCGCAGAATGAAATAGAGCAAGAGAGAGCAGCACATGCTTTCGCCACCCTCCTCCCCTCCTGCTCTTGCCTGAAGCAGAACAAGGAAATCTATAACGCCATTGTCGCCACTGTGACGGAACTTGCCACGCTGGCACCCGTCTATCATCTGAAATGCCTGCCCGACCGTGAAGCGACGGAACTTTGCAGAAAGACGGTAGAAGGATAAGTTATGAATGATGAACTGAACAGCCGATGAAGAAAAGCATTCCCAACGAGATATTGCTTCCCGAAGTGGCGCGTCTCATCAAAGAGGGACATACAGTAACCATCACCGTGCGGGGCAACAGCATGAATCCTTTCTTAGTGGACCGCCGTGACCGGGTGACACTGGGCGATTTCACCACAGAACAGCTGCAACCGGGCGTCACCGTACTGGCACGCGACCTGACGGAACGCATCGTCTTTCACCGCATCATCCGTCGGAACGGAGACATACTCATCCTGCAAGGCGACGGCAACCTCGCCCAGACCGAAGAAACCGACATCGGACGGGTAATGGGTGTCATGACCGAAGCCATGCGAAAAGACAAACGGTACACCGCCGACGGCAAAGTCTGGAAGCTCTACTCCTACTGGTGGATGAAGCTAAACCCCGCTCGCCGCTGGCTGCTCGCCCTGTTCAGAAGAATATAAAACAAAATAACCATGAAAATCAAACAAGGATTTATCCTGCACCGGATAGGCGATGACTACATCATCATGCAAGACGGCTCGTCGAACGTGGACTTCAGCAAAGTCATCAGCCTGAACCAAACTTCCGCCATGCTTTGGCAAGAGATAGAAAACAAAGAGTTCGATACAGACAGCGTGACAGAAGCCCTGACCAGCCGCTATGATGTAGATAACGAATCGGCCCGTCGCGATGCGCAGAAGTTTATCGACTCCCTTGACCGCGAAGGAATCATAGAATAAGGACGGATATGCAACACGCTTTCTTTTCATTGGTACGCTCCGGCCTGTGGGGCACTCCGGCAGACCGACAACTCTTCCGGTCGGTCTCGCCGGACGACTGGGAAACCGTGTACCGCATGGCAAACTCACAAGCCCTGCTTGCACTGACTTTTGACGGCATAAGCAGTCTGCCGGCCGAACTGCGCCCTCCACGCGTCCTCTATCTGAAATGGGCTGCCCGGACTGCACAGATAGAACAAGCCAACAAACGCCTCAACCAGCTTCTGCCCGAACTCAATACCCTTTACCGGGAAGCCGGGCTGCATCCCGTACTGCTGAAAGGGCAAGGCATCGGCACCAACTACCGCACTCCCTTGCACCGGCAATGCGGAGACATCGACATCTATTTAGGAAAACAAGGGCAACCCATAGCCAATCGCCTCCTGCTGCAACAAGGCGCCATAGTCGAGGGAGAAGCGTCCGACAAGCATGCCAGCTACAGTTTGAAAGGAGTACACATCGAGAACCACCGCATCATCCTCCGGCTGAACAGTCCGCTTGCCAACCGGCACTTTCAGCAGATTATCAGAAAATGGTACCCGCAGGAAACAGACTATGCCCTATTCTCCGAAACCGGGAAAGAGGACTCGAAGGCCGTCAGTATCGCCATACCTCCGGCCACCTTCAATGCACTTTATATCTTCCTGCATGCCTTTGTACATTTCCTGAACAGCGGAATCGGCCTGCGCCAGCTATGCGACTGGACTTGTCTGCTTGCCAATCGCCACAAAGAAATAGATGCCACCACCCTGCTTCGCCAGTTGCAGGACCTCGGACTATTGCATGCCGCACAAGCATTCGGCTACATTGCCGTCACCCGACTGGGATTGCCCGCCAACCGGCTTCCTTTCCCCTTGGAAGGCACCAAGCAGATAGGAGAACAATTATTGGAAGACATCCTGTCTACCGGTAACTTCGGGCAACATGATAACCGCATCAAGCCACGCCCCAAAGGATATTGGGCAGGAAAGTGGTACACCTTCTGCCGCGCCACCCGACGCTGCAACGAACTGCGTCAATTTGCACCGTACGAAGCACTCTGGTATCCCGTGACTCTGATAGGGGGAACGATAGCTATACAAATAAACCGATCAAAAGGAGTAAAAGACAAGAAAGCAAGGACAAAGAAATAAAAGAACCCGGAAAATAAAAGGAATGAAAAAGCAACAGAAGGACAAAAAAGTGAAAAAGGACAGACGTGAAAAACTTAGGTATATTCGAGAGGTATCTGCCGAACAACGCGGACGTATCCTGCTAAGTTGCCTCACCGGCATTCTGGGCGTGGCCTTTGCCCTAGCCTTTATCTATGCAACCAAACGGGTGATAGACACCGCTACCGGAATAACAGACGACAACCTGACGCATATCGCCGTTCTCACCGTTGTCCTGCTGACTGCCCAATTACTGTGCGGAGCTGCTGACACTTGGATAAGTACCCGTATGCAGATAGAGACGGGCAACGCCCTTCGCCACCGCCTCTTCTCGCGCTTACTGCAAAGCCGCTGGAACGAATTGGAGCGTTTCCATACCGGAGACGTAGTGAACCGGGTAGAACAAGACACCACCGCCATCGTCACATTGCTCACCTCTTCTGTCCCGGCATTCATCGTCACGAGTATACAACTGCTGGCAGCCTTTCTATTCTTCTACTTTTTAGACCCTTCACTGCCATGGCTGATTGTTGCCATCCTGCCCGTCTTTCTATCAGGCAGCCGTTTCTATATGCGACGAATGAAACGCTATACACATGATATTCGGAACAGTGACGGTCGCATCCAGTCCGTCATACAAGAGAGCCTGCAACATCGCATAGTGATTAAAACATTGGAACAAGGCGAACGGCATCTGGACAAACTCGATGACTTGCAAGACATGCTCCACAGCCAAGTCATGGGACGTACCCGTTTCTCGCTTTCTGCCCACATGTTAGTGGCCCTTGCCTTTTCCGGCGGATACCTCACGGCTTTTCTTTGGGGAGCCGTTCACCTCAGCGCAGGCTGTATCACCTTCGGAACGATGACCGCCTTTTTGCAATTGGTAGGAAAAGTCCAGCGTCCCGTGTTCGACCTCTCACGCCTGATACCTTCCGTAGTCAATGCCCTTACCGCCATAGACCGGCTATTGGAATTGGAAAGACTGCCAGCAGAAGCGGATGGTGACAGCATATTCCTCGCCTCTACCCCGGAACTGGAACTGAAAGACGTGACTTTTCGCTACACTCCCGATGACCGTCCGGTATTCAGCCGCTTCTCCTGCCGTTTCCCCGCCGGTAGCTGCATAGCTATAGTCGGAGAAACAGGAAAAGGAAAGACAACGCTCATCCGGCTATTGTTGGCACTGGCAACGCCACAAGAGGGACAGATACTCTTGATACCCGCCAAACATCCACTTGAAACCAGTCATACCGTCTCTCCGCAAACCCGCAAGAACTTCGTATATGTCCCGCAAGGCAATACCCTTTTCAGCGGAACTATCCGTGACAACCTGCTGATGGGAAACCCACAAGCTTCTCAAGAAGCCATATATCAAGCCCTGCAAACCGCCACCGCCGACTTCGTCTTCCACCTTCCCGACGGCGTAGACTCCCCACTCAGCGAACGAGGTGGTGGACTCAGTGAAGGACAAGCCCAACGCATCGCCATTGCCCGCGCTCTGCTACGCCCCGGAAACATTCTTCTTTTAGATGAAGCCACTTCTGCCCTCGACCCCGACACGGAACGGCTGTTAATAAAAAACCTGCGCAGAGACTGCGCAGGCAAAACATGTATCTTCGTCACCCACCATCCGGCAGTAGCGGAGGCATGCGAATCTATTGTCCGATTATAATCAGAGAATGAGCCCCAACGGGTATCTGCCTTTGGTTAACAAACTCAGAACAGCTTCGCAGGATACTCACCCGCATCCACCAAAGCCTGAATCTTGTCGACTACACTCTGACGGTCTTCGGGATAAGTCACACCGAACCACTTGCTGGTTGTATCGAGCACTTCGCAGGTAGCAGTGCCATTGTTAATCAGCTTATCCACCATCAGCGGGATGAAGAATTCGCTTTTCAGATTCTCCATATTCTTCGGGTCGCTCAGGAAGCTCTTGAAAAACTCTGCACTGTAAGCAAAGTAATCGGGAGTAAAGCCCCAGAAGTTCATGCTGACCGGAGTCGTCTCGGGAGTGGCAGTCCATTCACCGTTATCATCGATGTACTTCACCTCGCCGTCCATACGCTGAATCTGGGTACGCTCTACTACAGAAGTCAACAAGTTGTTTGCATCCGTTCCGCACAAACCACGGGATACGGTACCGCTTTCGCTCAATGTATTACCGATGCGGAAGCCTACCATGGAATATACATTTTTGGAACCTTCGGGAAGGGCTGCAAGAAATTTGCCCATTACCTGGAAGGAATCACGACCGTAGAAATCGTCGCAGTTGATAACAGCAAACGGTTCCTTTATTACATCGGCACCCATCATTACAGCATGGTTGGTTCCCCAAGGTTTGGTACGGCCTTCGGGGCAGGTGAAGCCTTCGGGAAGGTCATCGATGGACTGGAATACCAGTTCGCAGGGGATATGGCCTTCGTATTTGGAAATAATCTTGTCGCGGAAATCCTGCTCAAAATCTTTACGGATTACGAAAACGAGCTTTCCAAAACCGGCATTGATGGCATCGTAAATAGAATAATCCATGATAGTTTCGCCATTCGGGCCCAGTCCGTCCAATTGTTTCAAGCCACCATAACGACTGCCCATGCCGGCTGCCAATAAGAATAAAGTTGGTTTCATATTTAGTTATTATTTAAAAAGGTTAGTATATCACAGTTGATAACGGCTGCAAATGTACAAAAATTTATGGCTGACAGAAGGGAGTTTTAGTTCATTCTTTACCACTATCCGTTCAAAAAGGTACATTTAGAACGGATAACCGATGGCAAAATGCAACGCCATGCTGTCCTTGAACTTGGGAATATTATAATACCCCGACTTCCCGGTATCATACGGATCATGCAGCCCGATACCCAAGTCCAGACGAAAAACAAGAAAGTCCAAATCGTAACGCAAGCCAAATCCCGTGCCCAAAGCAATCTGTTTCGGGAAATTCTTCAACGTAAATTCACCATTCGGGCGGTTTTCATCTTTACGCATCAGCCATACATTGCCGGCATCCAAGAATACGGCTCCATGCAAGTCGGCAATCATACGGAAGCGATACTCGATATTGGCTTCCATGCGAATATCACCCACGTGGTTGATATAGGTATATTTCCTATCCGTCTCGGGAGGATAACCGCCCGGACCTATACTGCGTGCAGAAAAGGCGCGCACACTGTTGGCACCACCGATATAGAACTGTTCCGTATAAGGTGCGGTCGTAGCGTTGCCATACGACCATATTACCCCTCCCGCAATACGCGAAGCAATCATCTGGTTCTTGTCTATCCGGTAATGGTACCTGAATTCCGAGTTCAGCTTCAAGAACTGTGCAAAAGGTACACCGAAAAGCTTCTTCCCTTCCTCACTGAACGGCTTGCCGAAAATACGGTAAACAGCAGAAGTCAGGTTACCGGCCGACGCAACGGTGGTCTGCCACCAGATGGGGTTACGCTTGCCGCGCACGGAAGCGTTGTCATAAGTATAGGTGTACTCCATGGCAGGAATGAACTGGTCGCGCAAACTAACGTAGAGTGCCGGATTCTCGGCACGCAGTGTATCGAAAGCGGCAGTAGGATTGCGCAGTACATTGAATGTCAACCGGAAAGGAGTTATACTGTGCCTGGAAGTCGATTTGGGCTGGAAGTCATAAGTGACATTACCGCCAAAAGCCAACAGCTTATAATACTTGGCACGGTTCATCTGGTCGGCATACAAACGGAAAGTCGTTGTAGCCGGGAAGTCATACTCACGGTCGCCCATCCTGGGAAACACCACGCGCGGAAAGATAAGCGAAGTGGAGATACCCAGTTCATAGCTGTTCATCAGAGAAGAGCTTGCCTTGCCCGTCTGCCATTCGTACGAACCGTTCAACTTCACATTCCAGCTTTCACCGCCACCGAAGACATTATTCTTCGTCACCGTAAAAGCGGCACCCGGTCCCGTCTGATTATTGCTCTTCATAGTGACATTAAAATCCAATTCCGCATCGTAGGGTTTATCGAGCGCGGCAATGACCTTCACATCCAATGTATCAGACACAAATGCCGTATCACGCGGTATATACTGCATCTCCGCATAACGGAAAATACCGACGCTTGCCAGGCGCTCCTGAATACGGGTTTGACGATATAAGCTATACAAACTCTGCATAGAACGCTGGCGGGCAATACCTGCGCTGTCCTGTATCTGACGTTTCCGCCGATAACCTTGATAGTTCAACCAACGGTAAAGCATGTTGGGACGTACCGGTGGTTTGTTGTAGTAATGTATGGTCAAGCCTTTGTAATCCATGCTGTCATTGGGTTCCTGCCCCTGCTTTCCAAGAAGATAGACGGATTTACGCCCCACACGAAACTGCTTCTCGGCTACCTTTGGCATACCGGGAACGGGAATCAAGCGCATCTGGACATGCCCATTGGGAACCATCATGGTATCGGCCTGATAGGTTAGGTAGTCGGGACGGAAATAATAACAGCCCACATTACGCAGCAGGGTACTGATACGGGTACGCTCCCCATCCAGATCAGCCACATTGAATTGTTCTCCCGGACTGATAAGGGAACGTCGGCGCCCCAGCTCCATAATGCGAGTGGTACGTTGGTTGAAACCACGATAGTACACCGTATCTATAAAGTAAGGATTACGCATGTTCACCGTATATTGCAACTTTGCCTTCAGCGAGTCCTTCGGGTCGATAAATGTCTTGTAGCTGACGCTTCCGTTGAAATAGCCATAATCGCGCAGCAAGTTAACCGCCGCCTTCTGACGTATATCGGGATTCACCGTAGACAGAAGCACCGGAGTGGCGGCAAATTTATTGAATATCCACTTTCCGAGTCCCTTCTCATACTTCTGGAAACCATTGTAAATCCACAGTCCGAAAGGAAAGGGATAGCGGATAGTAGAGCTCCCCAGCAACGAATTGTTCGGTGCCGTAGCAAGGGCGGCTTCCACCTCTTCCATGGCAATCTCGCCAACAGACGTTTCACTGCGGTTCAATACAATCATCGGCTTTTGTCCGGTATAGAGTATCTCCCCCTCGGGCAAGTGCTTCGTGGTGGAGCAACCTGCCAGAAATATCAATCCTGCAATATATAATATCAGTCGTTTCATATCACATTCCTACTTTTTCATATCGCTGTTTTCAGCCTCCGGTTTTATCTTTTTCTTCCTGAAGATGAAGAGTTCACCCAACCGGTCCATCTTCCGGCGCAGCACAAGGCCAACACCCGTTTCGGTTATCTCACCGTCGAGTATGCTTTCGTAGTTCTTATTATGGAATACACGGACATATCGGGTACCCGACGCATCAAGACGGTATTCCAGCGATATATTGTCAATGAATGATTCCGCATCGTTCGTGGCATTGGCCCCGGTGGACACTTTTCCACCGATGACTATCTGTACGCGGTCGTTGAAGAAACGCTGGGAATAACGGAAACTGAAGTCTTTCTGCGTGTCGCCCGTTTCAGCAGAGGTACGGTCTTCCACACCTACACTGATATTGGCACCTTTTATACCTCCCGCCAAGGAGTTTATCTGGCTCTGAAGCACTGAGTTCAAGGCGGCTCCCATTGACAAACCTCCTCCTTTGGCGCCGCTATTCAAGTAAATACCCGTAGCAAGCATCGCAATAGCCTGCTTACTACGCTCTTCTGCCCCCATTGCCTGCAGCTCATTCTCTACTGTGCCATCTTCGGGCGCCGAAATATCGAATATAAGATCGGGAGCGTCAAGCCTGTTCTTGATGGAAATGGAAACATCGAAGTTCACCATGCGCGAACCGTCCCCGTCACCGTCGGCCACAGAAGCACGCATACGTTCCGTAGCCTTTAGGCTTAGCGTAGGATTCATAATATTCCCTCGCCAATCCACATAACTGCCGGGATTGAACTGAAACTCCTTCAAGGGGATGATAGGCAGCGAATATTTCATGACGCCACCCGAAAGGGTATAGCGTCCGGTAAGGCTCATATCCCCTTGGGGAGTATACTGCATATTCAAATCACCGCCACCTTCCAGTTCGATGTATTTGCTGCGGTCGGGACTCAAGTCGGCACGAAGACGGACAGCATCGTCAATATGGACGGACATATACATTTCCAATCCTCCCAACGACATGGCAGGAACTTCATCCGCCTTTACCGACGTCGTATCGGTGAATGAGGTAAAGGTAACCAGCCCACTGAGACGGTCTTCCACCGTTAAAGGGGAATCGGTCAACACGTAGGTTACGTTGGTATTGCCCAGCAGATTCATGTTTCCACGCATCGTGAGCCCGTCAAGCGGTCCCTTCACCGTGGCATGCAAGTCAACGAACACCTTTCCATATACCAGACTTTCGCGGGTACGCGGTGCATCCAGCAACGTATAGTTCTCTGCCAGCAGATTGAGGTTGGCAGTAGGACGCTCCATATTCCGGAAATCAACCTTACCGTCAATCGTAAACGGATTCTTGCTGGTGGTATAAATGGCAAACTTATCGAATATCAACTGATTGTCCTTTATCTGCACCGGACGGTTGTCGAACCAGTAACGTGCTCCCGCCTGGCGTGCATAGACAGACACACTGTCCAAAACAATATCACCATGCATTTGAGGCTTATCCAGCGAACCGTAAATATAAAGCCCTCCATCAATATCTCCGGTAAAGGCCACCATTTGGTCAGGGATGAATGCATTGGCCATCTTCAATGGGAAATGCTCGAAACGAGTGGACACTTCCAGAGTATCCTTTCCGTTCTTCTGCGTCAAGATACCGTCGGCGGTCATCACTTCTTCGTTATCATGTGTAAAATAGGTATTCAAATAGTGCGTATTCTTGTCGCCCGGCAACCAGGTAGCCCCCAGACCTATATCTCCAACCGGTTGGCGTTCGTAGGTCAGTTTCTCTACATTGGCTTCGGCGGACACCTGCAGGGAAGTGGCAGTCTGTATATAATTTGCTTCGGCGGAGAACAATCCCGTAAGCCGAGGCATATAAGGAAGTACCTCCGTAAGTTCATCCAGGCGCAATCGGCTCAGTTCTACGTTTATATTCTGCAAGGAAAGGGTATCATTCTTGTCGGATTGCATACGGAAACACAGACCATCGTCGCTGTCCATATCAATATTGGCATAGACGCGCATATTCTTATGCAGATAAATCCAGTTACTATTGTCCGCAAAGTGGAATTTACGGAAAGCGATAATCGGCTCGGCAGGAATAAGGTTCAGCAGCACACCATCACCGCGACCATGTCCTTCGGTCAACGGACGGGCGTTAATACCGAACAGCACACCGGTCTGCCCTTTTCCATCCACATAATCCACAGTCAGCTCCGCATCTTCATTACGGACTTCACCCGTCAGTGTGCTACGGAACACAAACTGCGGGTTCTTGGGACCGTTTATGACACCACCTTGCAACTTCATGCGGGCAGTATCCTGCTTTACTGTAAAAAATATTGTATCGAGCTGCAAGGAGTCCATGCGCAATCCGTGAACAGCTGTACGCCCATTGATGCCGACTTGCGGAGTAAATCCGAAGCTCAGTTTGAAATCATTATAGGAAATACCCTTTGCAGCCAGGAAATAGCTGACGGGATTCTGGTTACCGGCTTCCAGATGCATGCCGGCTGAAGGAAGGACTTGTCGCAAAGCGGCATGGTCCAAACGCCGTTCATCAATCTGCTTTGTCAGGATAGAGACAAATTTATCCGACTGTTCCATCAACTTCTTCAACGTGCTATGAGCGCGGAAACGCAGATTCAAGTCACCGGCATCAAGCCTCAACTCGAGAGAATCATGACGTGCCTCCGCTCCCATTGTAAAGGCAAATGGGTGTTTCAACGGTCGGGGCACCAACCCCAGCTTGTGCAGATTCACCTCTTCCACATTCAAATCCAAAGCGCCATCCAGATAGCTGCGGTCAAGACGCATATCTGCATTTCCCTGCATCTTGAGAAGAACATTATCGCTGGCAAGACGGACAGTAGCAACGGATGACTTGAGTCCGGCATGCACATCCACACCGGAAATGTCCCAATGGCCATACTGTAGTTTTTCCAAGGAGGCATTCAAAGCAGCCACAGTCTTTCGTGATGCCACATCCACCCCTTGTCCCTTAGCGGACATCTTTACCGTAAGAGTATAAATAGAGTCCTTGGGCAGGAAGTGATGCACCTGCAAGTTGTTGATGGCAAGGTCGGCATGGTAGGCTTCCGTAGCAAGATTATAGGCGGCATCCAGATTCAAGGCGCCTTCCTTCTCCTGCAGTTTCAGGGCGGCAGTGCACTGCGCCCCCTCCATACCGACACGTGCCGCAAGGTGCATACTGTCCGGCACGATGACGGAGCCATCGGGAGCAATGTCAGCTAGTCCGGTCAGGAAGTTCAAGTTCTGCGTATGCATCTCGAAGTCCATGTTTCCATTGCGTTTCACACTGTCGGCCAGGTTCCAGAATTCTCCTCCCCCACTCAACGAAAAGGCTCCGGGCAGCTCAGCCGTAAAACGGGAAATCTGCATCTGCTTCAGGTTTCCTTCCGTACCGGCATGAATCACCAACGGACGGAACGGATAGGCTTCCTTGAAAGTTTCCGGCAGGCCACCGGCAAAAAGCAGTACATCCTGTTTGCCGATACGGGCATTGAAACGGGCTGTCAAACGGCCGGTGGTAGGTATATTTATCAGTTCCCAGTAAGTCTGTGCCGTAAGATTCATCTCACTATGAGGTGTCAGCAACTTCAAAGAAGGGATACGGATAACGGTAGAGTCGGCAAACAACCGCCCGGTCAGGGAAGTTACACTCAAACCGGAACGCTCATACATGGAAAATTCCCGGATAACGGCATTCATATCTCTACCGTAGTACATCACAGAATCAATGCCCATACGAATGTCGTGAAGAGCAATGTGCGAGGGGTCGAAACCTATCGCACTCCCCGGGCCGCCGGTATCATAATTGACAGAAGTTCCAGTCAGCAGGAATTTTCTCCAGCCATAGAACTGGTGTTTCAGGTCGGCAGCAGCGTCCGCAATCTCAGCATTTCCGATATGGGCTTTCAGCCCCATGGAGTCCAATGGCATCTGTAAATCGACCGAGACGTTCTTCAACTTCAGGGTATGGAGTGTGACTTTCCAGTTTAACGCAGTGTCAGTAGTGTCCTTGGGAGTCTCAGTGGTATCTGCAAGCATTACCTGCACATGGGTATCGCTCAATTCTATATTATTGAGAATAGCATCTTCTTTTGTAAGGTCTATGCCATGGCTTTCGAAAAAGAAATGCCCCAGTACCCCTTTGATGCACATACCTTCCATTAAATTGGAAGAGTTAACAGCAACTTGTTTCAGGGTAATGTCATCCACCTCCACTTTCCCTTTGAGTAAAGGCCATGCCTGCACCCGCACGTTCAAACTTCCAAGATTCAGCAAAGTATCGGGATGCTGCACCTCAACAGCACTGTCGGCAGGCTGTACCACCAATACACCGCGAACCAACAAATTCAAAGGAAAGCGAAGGTCAATCCGCTCCACAGATATGTCCATACCCGTAGCATCTGATGCAATTGCTGTAGCCTGCTTCCGTATCAAATTCTGTACGGGAGGCACATAGAGCAGTATCATCAATATTATAAACAGTATAATAGGAGTAAGCAGCACCCACAGTGCTATTCTCAACCATTTTCTTCTCATCGGAACGTCAATCTTTCATCGTATTTAAAAGTCCTACAAAGTAAACAATTTCTTTCGACATTTGGTTCCCGATAGAGAAAAATCATGTATTCTTCTCTGTTCCCCCATTACGGAAAAGCTGTTGCCTGAGTAATGACATCCTCTATCAAAACGAGGGCGGCAAGGGCGTGCTCTTTCAACTCTCCGGTAAAAGGCACTCCATGCGAAGTTTCCAACAGTTTCAGCAATGCAACCAGTTCCGTAGCTCCAATCAACGTAAAGAGGGGAATCATTTTGTGGGAGACAGCAGCCATCTCGTCCACATCCTCATTCTCCACAGCCTTCTGCAAACGCTCCGCATTGAGACGGGTTTCAGCCACAAAACTTTCCAGAATGGACTTTGCGGCCTCGGGGTCATCGACCGAAAAAACGGTGAGCGAAGAGAATTTATACCCCGGGCAAGCCGAAGTTTCCGAAACTTCTGTAACCTCCTTCCCTTTGTCCTCCACATTCAATTCATGCAGCAATTCACTGACGGTAAACGGCTTATGCAGGCATCCGGCAAAGCCATGCGCCGTAAATTCCTCACGCTGCATGTCACTGCGAGCAGTGACAGCAATCACCGGAACAGACTGTGCCTGCGGTATGTTCGAAGCACGCAGCAGTTTCAGTAAATCAAAACCATTAATAGCAGGCATCTGCACATCAGTAAGCAGAACATCAAAGGTTGCAGTGCGCAAGGCATCCAGCAATTCATCCAGTTGTAAACAAGAAACAGAATTTATACCACTCTGCTGAAGCATGGCGGCAGTAAGGGTAAGTTGAATACGGTCATCATCGATAAGGAGGACATTCTTCAATGAAGAACAAGGAACGGAGAATGAAGAATTGCCCTCCGGCGTGACAACACAGCCCAATTCTTCATCCTTCATTCTACGCCTTTCGCTCCTTACGGGATAGATAGGAATATATATCGTGAAAGTGCTTCCCTTACCTGGTACACTGTCTACATCAATCGTACCTTCAAGTAACTGTACCAACATACGGACGATGGAAAGTCCGAGTCCGAACCCTTCTTTACCCTGAGCACCCGGTAATCGGGTGAATTCCTGGAAGATACGCTCACGGTCAGCAGGCTCCATACCTCTACCCGTATCAGCAATGGCAACTACCAGTCGACGGTCCTCGTAACGGGCAGTCATGGTAATACCGCCTTGGTCCGTAAACTTCACGGCATTGGACAGCAAATTGTTGATAATCTGACGCAGACGCAAGGGGTCACAAATATAGGTACCGTCCAGCTCCGGGGCAATGTCGCAATGAAGCGCCAGCCCTTTGGCAGCCGTAAGCGGTTCAAAACTTACGTGTATCTCTTCAAGCAGGCGGGAAGGATGAAAAGTGACCCGGTTGACTTCAGCCTTGTTCAAATCAAGACGATGGAAGTCGAGCAAATCAACGACCAGCTTCAGCAGATGCTCCGATGAGGTTTTCATATTGTCCAGATAGAACCGCTGGCGCTCATCCACCGTCAGACGGGAAAGCAAATCGGCATAGCCCATGATAGAACCGAGCGGGGCTTTGAAATCATGGGTAATGGCAAGCATCAGTTTTTCACGGACAGCAAGTAAATCTTCGGCACGACGGCGGGCCTCTTCCAACTCACGGCGGTAACGGTTGCTTCGAGTTATGTCGCGACCGATGATAATAAGGAAAAAAACGGAAAGCAATACCGCACCTACGGCAATGCCACTGATAATCTTGGCCGAACGGCGTCGGACCGCCTGTTGATACTCGGCTTCCGTCCGTGCACGCAGCAGAGTTTCCGTCTCATAATCTTTCAGCAAACTGTCAATACGAGCGGTCAGCATATGGTCCAAGCGTTGCAGATAGCGTTTACGTCGTTGTATAACAGTGTTTACAGCTTTTTTCTGCTGGGCCACAGCACGCAGTTTCTCATGCAAAGAATCGGCCGGATTATAAGGTTCAATCACCGTATCCGTCGCAAATTCGAGGGAGGTCTTCACCTGGATAGCCGTATCTTTCTTTGGGGGGACAAACACTTCACCCAAACGACGGAAAAAACCCTTCTTCCGAGGGCGTGTCACGACGGTATCCCGATGTGTAATGATACGGTGCTGCACACGTTGCTGGGTCACTACTGAGTCCTGCTGGGCAATTATCTGCTCAATGTCACTGGTGGATACCATGCTGTCATTCGCCTCACTCAGCGTACGCAGCATTCTTATCGTATTGGTATCCTTCTCGCGTATCAAAGCTAGTACGCTGTCTGTCCATTGTACATCGCGGTCATCGGTAAGAATAAGGTTCTCCATCTCCCGGTGTACGAAGAACAAGGAAAAAAACAATACCGCCAGCAACAAAGTGTAGCCTACGGCAATCTTTACTTTGGAGACACTGTTCATATTATCAAATCCTTTCCCTGGTCTGTCTACGGAATCTCAGCCACAGCATCACCCCTGCACTGGTCAGTCCAAACGGGAAAGCCATCCAGACCCCCGTCAGTCCCCAGCCGAAGATGAAACCGCAGAGGTAACCTACGGGCAAAGATATAACAAAATAGGATATAAATGCAATAATCATCATCGGTTTCACATCCGAGATACCACGCAGGGCATTGGCAAAATTAATCTGCAATCCGTCACCGAACTGGTAAATCAGGAACGGAAAGAAGAGAGCGGCTACCATACCGGACACTTCCATATTATCTGTAAACCATCCTCCGACCTGACCGCGAAGTGCAAAGACAATACTCAACAGCACCACTTCCATGCATAAGATGACGTGAAGGCCAGCATACGCCGAACGGCGCACATTCTGCCCGTCGCCCTGCCCCTTAAAGTTACTGACACGCACAGCAACTGCAGCACCCATGCCATAATACATCATGAAGGTGAACTGAGAGACAGTGAGCATTATCTGATGTGATGCCAGAGCAAGTGTCCCCAGCCACCCCACCATGACAACACTGAGGCTGAAGGAAGCGGTCTCCATTCCCATCTGCATACCGACAGGCCAGCCCAGAGCATTGAGTTTCCTAAACATCGGTGTCGACCATCCCAGCCTCATGAATCCGAGTCTATAACGGATAAAACGGCGACTACGAAGCACAATCACCGCAAAGACCACGACCATCACAATGCGAGAGAACAAGGTACTTACACCCGCGCCAAGCAATCCCATCTCCGGGAAACCCAATTTTCCATTGATCAGAATATAGTTTCCTACGATGTTAAGCGCATTCCCTCCAAGCAGAATCCACATGGCCG
>OOAD01001177.1_pt1 | contig 15356 bp, 9 predicted proteins | sample 1671151 | NCBI WGS metagenome assembly OOAD01 (sample SAMN06348127, study PRJEB24527) | human gut metagenome | biome: human gut; feature: ankylosing spondylitis patient; material: feces | host: Homo sapiens | place: China | collected 2015-10
CAATTCCTTTTATAATATGGATGGTTTATTTATTAAAAACTAATTCAGTAGAAGAATGGTTTTACCAGGCATATAAATTTAATCAGGAAGTGTACGGAAAATATGTTAATTTCTCAGGAATATTTAAAACTGTTATTGCTCCGTTTTTTGGATATGGAAGTATGATTTGGAAGGCAATACAACAATTAACAGTATCGCTTTATTCAAGTGTAATAATTTTGGTGTATGTAGTAGTTAATATTCTTTTTTGCATAGAAATGAGTCGAAAAGGGAAAATATATGGAATACTTATGTTTGTTACCATTATAGCAATGGGAAATAGAAGTTTTGGTATATGGTCATCAGATGAAAATATGCATGCAACACCGTATTTGGCAATGACGGGATTTATGTTAGCGTATTTATTATTTGAAGTTTGGAATGTTCGAAAAGTGACAATAATAATGCTAACATTTCTTATGGTTGTACCGATTACATCAGCTCTTAATGAAGTGAGCGAATATAATAACAATATTAAATATGTAGAAACTTCTGATACGGCAAAATATATAAATGCATTAACTAAAAAGAATGAAAAAATATTTTTGGTCGGTTTTAATGAATATAATGATTACAATGCATATAATAGAATGCCGGCAACAAGGTTAGTACATATTCATCCGTGGTTTATGGAAGAGTTCCAACAGGATGTAATTAATGATTTGGAAAAAAATAAAACAAGAGTAATTGTTAACGCTGAGGATATGGATATATGGGGATATAAATATGTAGATTATGCCACATCTTTGAGAAATTACATATTACAGAATTATACTCAGATTGGAAAAAGTGAAGCAAATGTATGGGTGCGAAATGATTATTACGAAAAGGCTCTTGAAAAACTGAATTATGACAATAATATGATAGTGCCAAATAATGAAGAATTAAAAGGTATTACATCAATAAATGGAAAGAGTGTGTCGGAATGTTTTGTACCTAAGATGAAAAAATTGGTTAAAATTTCAACATATATAACAATAAACGGGGATATAAGAGATGGATATTATATGGTGGATTTATATTCTCAAAAGGATAAAAAATGTATTTATAGTAGTGTAGTTCCGATTAGCGGAATAGTTGATGGATGGCAAATGTTTGACTTAGATGATGTTAAAGTGACTCCGGGGAATAAATATGAAGTAAGAATTTCAGTAGCAGGCGTGTCTGAAACATGTAATGTTAATATAGGAGTTATAAAAAATAATGTATCATTAAAAACAAAAATTAACAACAAATTGATTAATCAGGATTTAGCCTTAAGAGTTTATGGAAAATAGAATGAAAAATAGTCCCAAATATTGGATATATTCTAATATTTGGGATTTATTTTTGTTCCAAAATATTATATAATGAATCCAAAGGTATGCCCATTTATAGGAATGAAAACATTTTTATAAATACTAAGCATATTTTTTAGATTTAAAATAGACACAGGAAGGAGCGGGCTAATGTCATATACAGCTTTATATAGAAAGTTTAGACCGGCAACGTTTGACGAAGTAAAGGGACAGGATCATATTGTTAAAACTTTACAGAATCAGATTGAAGCTAACAGAATAGGCCATGCATATCTTTTTTGTGGAACACGAGGAACAGGTAAAACAAGTATTGCAAAGATATTTGCAAAAGCGGTTAATTGCGAACATCCGGTTAATGGAAGCCCGTGTAATGAATGTGCATCATGTAAGGCTATTGCAGCAGGAAGTTCAATGAATGTAGTTGAAATCGATGCGGCTTCTAATAATGGTGTTGATAATATCAGACAAATTAGAGAAGAAATTCAGTACTCACCAGCGGATGGAAAATATAAGGTTTATATTATTGATGAAGTACATATGCTGTCTATAGGAGCGTTTAATGCGTTATTAAAGACATTAGAAGAACCACCGGCATATGTTATTTTTGTGCTTGCAACTACCGAACCACATAAGATCCCTATAACAATTCTTTCAAGATGTCAGCGATATGATTTTAAGAGAATCACTATAGATACGATAGCAGACAGACTTTCAGAATTGATGGAGAAGGAACAGGTTACAGTTGAAGATAAGGCAATCAGATATGTTGCAAAGGCAGCAGATGGTTCTATGAGAGATGCGTTAAGTCTTTTGGATCAGTGTATTGCTTTTTATTTAGGACAAACACTTACCTATGATAATGTACTTGAAGTGTTAGGTGCTGTAGACACAGAAGTGTTCAGCAAACTTATCAGAGGCATTATAAATGGAGATGTTGTTGGTAGTCTGCATATATTGGATGATATGATAATGCAGGGAAGAGAACTTGGACAGTTTGTAAATGATTTTATCTGGTATATGAGAAATTTATTATTAGTTCAGACATCAGATAATGTTGAGGATGTAATTGACGCATCCGCAGACAGAATCCAGGCATTAAAAGAAGAAGCGCAGATGGTTGAGACCGAAGTTCTTATGAGATACATAAGAGTTTTTTCGGATTTGTCAAATCAGATAAAATATTCTTCACAGAAAAGAGTTTTAATAGAAATAGCTCTTATAAAGCTTAATAAACCGGCAATGGATACGGATGTAAGTTCCTTATTAAACAGAATGGCTTTAATTGAAAATAAATTAGAAAATGGTGTTGTTGCAGTAAGCCCTACAACAACGCAAAGTGCCACACCGGAGAGGCAGTCACAACCTAAAAAGAAATTTGATAAGGCGATACCAAAGGATGTGCAGGAAGTTGCTGATAATTGGGGAATGGTACAAAAACATTTGCCAACACACTTTAGAGCATATTTTAAAGACGCAAGATTTAGTGTGAAAGGTGACAACATATTACTTGTTGTATTTAAACATGGTGCAGTAGGTTATAATCAGTGTAATAAGCCGGAAGTCATAGAAATGCTAAATACAATTATTAGCGAACAGATAAAGAAAGAAGTTACAGTTGAAGTACAAATGCTTGAAGATAATCAGAATTTTGCAGATGTATATCAGGAAGTAATCTCAAGAATAAACATGGATATTGAAGAGGAGGATTTTTAACATGGCAAGACGTGGAGGATTTCCAGGTGGCGGAATGCCACAGAATATGAACAATTTAATGAAGCAGGCTCAGAAGATGCAGAAGCAGATGGAAGAAGCTCAGGCAAATCTTGAAAGCCAGGAATTTACAACTACAGCCGGAGGCGGTGCAGTTGAAGTGACAATTACAGGTAAGAAAGAAATTACAAAAGTAAAAATTGATGAAGAAGTTGTAGACCCTGATGACATTGAAATGTTAGAAGATTTAATTATGGCTGCAGTAAATGAGGCAATCAGAACTGTAGAAGAAAATACAACACAGCAGATGTCTAAAATAACAGGCGGTCTTGGCGGATTATTTTAAGGAGTAGACATTGGATTATTACAGTGGATATATATCAAAGTTGATTGAGGAACTTTCCATACTTCCGGGAATTGGCGCTAAGACAGCGTCAAGACTTGCATTTTATATATTAGATATGCCACAGGAACAGGTGGAAGAGTTATCCCAATCAATTATTGATGCTAAGAAAAATGTAAAATATTGTAAAAAGTGTTTTACTTTGACAGATCAGGACATTTGTCCTATTTGCGCAAGTAAAGACAGAGACCATAAAACAATTATGGTTGTAGAAAACACAAAAGATATGGCAGCCTATGAAAAAGTAGGAGAATATAAAGGGGTATACCATGTATTACATGGTGCCATAAATCCTTTAATGGGAATTGGACAGAATGATATAAAACTTAAAGAATTATTTGAAAGATTAAAAGATGATGTAGATGAAGTTATAATTGCTACAAATTCCAGCGTTGAAGGTGAAGCAACGGCGATGTACATAAGCAAAGTCGTTAAACCTTTAGGGATAAAGATAAGTCGAATTGCCAGTGGAGTACCGGTAGGTGGAGATTTAGAATGTATTGATAACGTTACGTTACTGAGAGCGTTACAGGGAAGAGTGCAGATTTAGATTAAGTCATAATTCGCAACGGCGGATGAATGAAAGGTGTTTATCAAAATGGATAGAAATGAGTATAACTTTAAAATAGAAGAAATGAGAGTAGCTGTTCGTAATAAAGATTACGAAAGAGCAGTGCAAATCGCAGACTCTCTTGATTATAGAAGAGAAAAAGCAAATGACATTTTATCCCTAATAGCAGATGCATATGAAATGGCAAAGCAGTATGATAAGGCAAAGCAGGCTTTGATTATTGCTTATGAAAATACAAATACAGGAAGACATTTGGCTTATAGGTTGTGTTTGTTGTCAGCAAAATTACAACAGTTTGATGAAGCAGAAGAGTTTTATCAGGACTTTGTTGAACTTGCACCTAGGGACAATGATAAATATATATTGCAGTATGAAATGCAGAAAGCAAAGAAGGCTCCAATTGGAAAACTAATAGAAATCCTTGAAAAGTATATTCAGGAAGATATGGAGGAAAAATGGGCTTATGAATTAGCTAAGTTATATCATGAAGCAGGAGATGAAGAAAGCTGCGTTGATATGTGCGATGAAATAAGCTTATGGTTTGCTGAAGGAAAGTATGTAAATAAGGCTATGGAGTTAAAAAAACTTTACAGACCACTTACAAAGCTTCAGCAGGAGAGATATGACAATTATAGATTAGGCAGAAAGCCTTTACAAAAGATAGAAAAAGATGAGAGAAAAGAAAACAAACAGGCAGGAGACATAGAAGATAACTTATCAATAGATAATGCCATCTCTGAAGATAAAGAGAAAGAATCAGTGTCGGTAAAGATAGCTGATGAGGTTATTGACGAGAGACCAAGCATTCCATTTATGATAAGAAAGGATAATTTTAAAGAAAGTATCAGAAAGCTTAAACATCCTGTTATAGAAAGTATTCACAAGTCAAATGACGAAAAGAAAGCCGAAGGTGAATCGGAACAAAAAGAACTGTTTGCACAGCAGAACAATCCTGATGTACAGGAGATATTTGTAAAGCAAAATGATCCTGAAATGCATGAGATTACTTTTGAAGATGAATTTGAAAAAGACGAATTGGAGTTAGAATCAGAAGAAAATTCAGAATCAGAAGAGAATCCAGAAGTGAACAAAAATTCAGAATCAGAAGAGAATCCAGAAGTGAACAAAAATTTGGAATCAGAAGAAAACTTGGAATCAAAAGAAAATGAGTTTATAGTCGATGAAGCTAATATTGAAGAAAGTTCTAAAGAAAAGTCAGATTATTCAGCTAAAGAAGCGACAGATGAAAGCGATGGCAAGTTGGATGTTGAAAAAATAGCTGTTGAAAGCGATTCTACAGAAAACAATGTCGATAAAGAAGCGGAAACTATTTTTGATGGTAAAGAGAATGTTGATGCTATACAAGAAAATGATTCTGATGAAAAAAGTCTTAGCGAAGAAGATAATGCTTCAAATAACGAAAGCATAACTGATGATGAAGAAGATCAGATAGTTAAAAAGCAGAATACAGGACAATTATCAATAGAAGAAGTTTTACATAAACTTCAGGATAGGGGAATTCTTAAGGCGGACACAGTTGAAAAGGCAGTTAAGGCCTTAGATGAGGCAGAAAATATTGTTGAAAAAACAGAAGAAGATTTTGAAAAAATAAATCCTGACTATAAGAGAATTCAGTCGATACATGAAGGTCTTGGTATAGATGAAGAAGGAAATGAACAGGAAATTGAAGAGACAGAGACAAATAACCAAGATAATGAGCAGTATTTTGATGAAATTGAGATAAGTAATCAGGGAAAAGAGATACAGCATGCCGGTGTATCAGAATTTGAAAATCCTACTCATGATAAGGAACTTGGTGCAGACCACGAAAAAGAATTAGATATGGTTCAACGTGGACTTGAATCATTTGCAGCAGAAGCGGCAGCAGATGTATTTGTTCCTGATGTTGATACCGATGTTATAGAAGAGGAAATTAAATTCCAGACAGGTGAAATTTCATTTGGAACAATGGATTTAAATGAAATAGTAAACCAGTCTGCTGCTCCTGAAAGACATAATGAAAAAAGAATTAATGTAAGTTCAAATGATATTTCAGATACGGTTCAATTAGAAAAGCATACATCTTCAATTCCAAATATGGATAATGAGATGACAGAAATAACATTGGATCCGATTGATTTTGAAAAAACAGATAATATTGAAAAATCACCTGAAACAAATGAAATTCCAAATTTTGATATTGAAGCTTTGGAAGATACAGAAACTGAAGGTGAAACAAAAGCAACACCGAATACCGATATGGATACTTTAGGTAATGAAGAAGCCGTAGGTGAAACAAAAGTAATACCAAACATCGACATTGAAGCTTTGGAAGATGAAGAAGTCGCAGGTGAAACAAAAGCAATACCAAATATCGAAGAGGAATTGGAAAAGGCAGCTGAGTCAGAACAGACAAATGTACCAACATTGGATTTGGAATTCGATATGCCTGAGATAATTAGTGGTACAGATGATTCAGTATTAGGGAATCAGTTGCCGGAAGAAGATTTGGTAAATTACGACATAGAGGAAACTATTCAATATGAAAAGGAAGAACTTGAAGAATTAAATAATATTATAGATTCCGAAAGAATGATGAATATTGAAGGTGAGCCTGAGAAATTGCCAGAATATGAAGAGCCTGAGGTTGTTACAGAAAAGTTACCTAAAAAGCGTTTAAGTGAATTATCAGCAGATTTAGAGGAAATATTTAACAATGATATTATTGATTTCAGAGATATGCCTGCTGAAGAACTTGAAAGAGAAAGAAGAGAGTCAATTTTAATTTCAGACATTGATAAAACAATGGAATTAGAAAGACCTAAGAGTATCAGTGATTTGGTAAAAGAGGCGGAGGAAAATATAATTTCTGAAGAGCCTGAATTGCTGGATGAACCTTTAGAAGAAACAGTTGGTGAGTCGGAAAGTGATACAATTGATGAAGACGCAGTTGAATCAACAGAGCCGGAAATGAAATCGCTAGGAAAAACGGAAAACAAACCTGTTGATGAATTAGAAAACGAATCAACAGAGGAGTTTGAAATAAATAGTACTGATGAATCAGAAAACGAATATGCGGAAACAATAGAAGATTATGAAACAATTGATGACGTGGAAGAAGTTGAAGATTCAGAAGATGAACCTATAGAAGATATAGAGGAGTCGGAAGATGAATCGGCAGAGGATTTTGAAGAGCCAAAAGAAGATTTAGTTGAGGAAGAATTACAAGAAGATTCATCAGAAAATTTAACTAAAGACGAGCCGGAAGAAACAAAAAAATCAGAGATGGAAAATGTTGAAATGCCTGAAGTATCAGCCGAAATGGATAAGATTGCGCAGGAAATTGAAAGCATGCCGGAGATAAGCATACCGGAACTTGATATACCTAAGATAGAAATTCCAAATCTCGATTTACCTGATTTGAGCGATGAGGATGCATTAGAGTTAAGCGATTTGACAGATGTTGCGGATTCTAAAGAAGATTCAGAAGTAAAAGAAGATTCAGAATCAGTTGATGGGCTGGATGATAATGATGAAGTAGAAGATAGTAAATTAAAAGGATCATTAGATAAATCAGAAGATTATGTTGAATCAGAGCCAGAAGAAGTTGAACCTGCAGAGCAGGAATCAGATGCAGTAGAAGAAGGTAAAGGTTCAGAACAGGAAACAGAACAGAAATCAGCAGAGAAAGAATCTGAAACAAAAGAAGAAAAAGATAATTCAGGAACAAAAATTGTAACAGATGAAGATATGAAGGTGTTTGCAAATTATACAAACATTGAAGGATTGGACGATACAATAAAATACACAATTGAAAAATTAGTCAAAGAATTTGTGCCTGATGGAAATTCTTCTAATGGAAACATAGCAATCAGTGGTGATGAAAAAAGTGGAAAAACTACATTGGCTATTGATATAATCAAGATGGTTAATGCAAAGAGAGGCAGAACCGGAAGAAGAATTGCTAAAGTAAATGCGGAGGTATTAAACCGAAGAGGATTTACAGCTGCATTAAACAAACTTATGGGAAGCGATTTAATTGTAGAAAAAGCTACAGATTTGAATAGTGAGCAAATAGATGAGATAATTAAGTCTGCTAAACTTTATACAAATGACATGTTGATAGTTCTTGAAGGAGGAACTGATGCAATGGCAGATATGTTTGATGAGAATGAAGAGTTAAAACAGATTTTTGATTATCCTATTCTTATTAAGACTTATAATGTAAAAGAATGGGTAGCTTATGGTGTTCAATATGCCAAAGATAACGGCTTTAATATCAACGAGATGGGAATGCTTGCATTATTTAAAGCTATAGATGACTGGTATGGAACAAAGAAAGAAATCAGTCAGAAGGATGTTGAACAAATATTAGATGCGGCCATAAAAAGGGCAAAACATAAATTAGGCAGAAAAATCGTTGGTATTTTTAAAGCAAAAGATAAAGACGATTTGCAGATATTAAAAGAAGCAGATTTTAATATTAAATAAAAGAAAGGAATTAAAATGGAAAATTTACAGCTTGAAAAAATAGCAAATGAAGTGCGTAAAGGTGTTATTAAAGGCGTACACAGCGCAAAATCAGGACATCCGGGTGGATCATTATCAGTAGCCGACATGTTAACATTTTTGTATTTCGAAGAAATGAATGTTGACCCTAAAAATCCTAAGATGGAAGACAGAGACAGATTAGTTTTATCAAAAGGTCACGTTGCACCTGCTTTATATGCAGTGTTAGCAGAAAAAGGATTCTTCCCTAAGGAAGATTTAACAACTTTAAGACATATCGGTTCTTATTTACAGGGACATCCCGATATGAAGCATACACCGGGTGTTGATATGTCAGCAGGTTCATTAGGACAGGGTGTTTCTGCAGCAGTAGGAATGGCTTTAGGTGCAAAGATTGATAACAAAGATTACAGAGTATTTGCAGTTACAGGTGATGGCGAAATTCAGGAAGGACAGATTTGGGAAGCAGCTATGTTTGCAGGAGCAAAGAAGTTAGATAACCTTACTGTTATTGTCGATAACAATAACCTTCAGATTGATGGAACAATTGAAGATGTATGTTCACCATACCCAATTGATAAGAAATTTGAAGCATTTAATTTCCATGTAATTAATATAGATGCTCATAATTTTGATGAAATTAGAGCAGCTTTAAAGGAAGCAAGAGAAACAAAAGGAATGCCTACAGCAATTATTATGAAGAGTATTAAAGGAAAAGGTGTTTCATTTATGGAAAACCAGGCTTCATGGCATGGTGCAGCTCCAAATGATGAGCAGTTTGAACAGGCAATGGAAGAATTAGAGAAAGCAGGTGAAGCATTATGTCAGAAGTAAAGAAGATAGCAACAAGAGAAAGCTATGGTAATGCACTTGTAGAATTAGCTAAAGAGCATGATAACGTAGTAGTATTAGACGCTGATTTAGCAGCAGCTACAAAGACAGGCATTTTCAAAAAAGCAAACCCTGACAAATTCTTTGACTGTGGTATTGCAGAAGCAAATATGATGGGGATTGCAGCAGGACTTTCAACAATAGGTAAAGTTCCTTTTGCAAGTACATTTGCTATGTTTGCAGCAGGAAGAGCTTACGAACAGATTAGGAATGAAATTGGATATCCACATCTTAATGTAAAAATAGGAGCTACACATGCAGGTATTTCTGTAGGTGAAGATGGAGCTACACATCAGTGTAATGAAGATATTGCTTTAATGAGAACAATCCCTGGAATGACAGTTATTAATCCATGTGATGATGTAGAAGCAAGAGCGGCAGTAAAGGCAGCATATGAAATTGACGGACCTGTTTATTTAAGATTTGGACGTTTGGCTGCACCTGTATTAAATAAAGAAGATTACAAGTTTGAAGTAGGTAAGGGTGTAACAATGCGTGAAGGTAAGGACCTTACAATTGTTGCAACAGGACTCATGGTATCTTCAGCTTTGGAAGCAGCAGAAAAATTGGCACAGGATGGAATTGAAGCTACAGTAATCAATATTCATACAATTAAGCCATTAGATGAAGATTTAATTGTAGAATCAGCAAAGACTACAGGTAAAGTAGTAACTGTTGAAGAACATTCAGTTATTGGTGGACTTGGAAGTGCAGTTTGTGACTGCTTAAGTGCAAAATGTCCTACACCTGTTACAAAAATTGGTGTTCAGGATGTTTATGGACATTCAGGACCGGCTGTTGAGTTGTTAAAAGAATTTGGTTTAGATGGCGAAGGCGTATATAAATCAATTAAAGAAATAATGTAAAAGATGTAACAGACATTAAATTTTTTAAGGAATATATGAATAAAATAAACGTCAAATTAAAATAATTAAATGTCAATTTAAAATACAAAAGGATTTGTATTATAAAATAAGCAAAATCGATTTTTAGTTGAAATTTAAAAAATCATTTGCTAGAATACAGTGCATGATAAGAAATGCAAGGGCGCAGACGTAAGAAGTCAGTGCCCTTGTATTTTTTTTATTAGTAATTATACAGTAATTAATATTTACCGGATGATTACAAATGAGAAGAAAAACTTCTCAGAACTTGGAAAGTGTTTCCCCTTTAAAAATGCTTTCTTAAGTAAAATCTATAGGACAATGAAAAAAGAATGGAGGAATTAGTTATGGACGCAAATGAAATTTTGGATGCAGCTACAAGTAGTAGTTTTGCAATTTGGTTCTTAATTGGTGCAAGTTTAGTATTCTTTATGCAGGCCGGTTTCGCAATGGTTGAAACAGGATTTACCAGAGCAAAGAATGCAGGTAACATTATCATGAAGAACCTGATGGATTTTTGTATTGGTACTATAATGTACATTGTTTTAGGTTTTGGACTTATGATGTCAGAAGATTATGTAATGGGAATTATCGGTATTCCAAATCTTGACATCTTCACAAATTACAGCAACTTTAATTGGTCACAGTTCGTATTTCAGTTAGTATTCTGTGCAACAGCAGCAACAATTGTTTCAGGAGCTATGGCTGAAAGAACAAAATTCAGTGCTTATTGTGTTTACTCAGCAGCAATCAGTTTGATTGTATATCCTATTGAAGCAGGTTGGGTTTGGAACTACGGCGGAAACGGATGGTTACAGAAATTACATTTCGTAGATTTCGCAGGTTCAGCAGTAATCCACTCAGTAGGTGGTATGGCAGCTTTAGTCGGAGCAATTATTCTTGGAGCCAGAATTGGTAAATACACAAAGAAAGCAGATGGAACAATTATTTCAAATGCTATCGGTGGACATTCAATAACACTTGGAGCTCTTGGATGTTTCATCCTTTGGTTTGGATGGTATGGATTTAACGGTGCAGCTGCAACAAACACAGACAGTCTTGCATCAATCTTTATGAATACAACAATCGCTCCTGCAACAGCAACAGTTGTATGTATGATATTTACTTGGATTAAAGATGGAAAACCTGATGTAGGTATGTGCTTAAATGCATCACTTGCAGGTTTGGTAGCAATTACAGCAGGTTGTGCTTCAGTTGATACAATTGGTGCATTAGTAATTGGCGCAGTTGCAGGTATTTTAGTAGACGTAGTAGTAGAAGTACTTGATAAGAAGTTACACATTGATGACCCTGTTGGGGCAGTTGGTGTTCACTGGGCAAACGGTGTTTGGGGAACAATTGCAGTAGGCTTATTTGCAACAGGTAAAGGCGACACAGTTCAGGCATTTGCAGATGGTTCTTATTACGCAGGTTTATTCTACGGTGGTGGAGCAAAATTATTAGGAATTCAGATTTTAGGTATTGTTGCTATTGATGTATACGCAGCAATCATGATGACAATTGTATTCCAGCTTATTAAACATACAATTGGAATTAGAACAACAGCAGAAGAAGAAATTATTGGTATGGATATATCAGAACATGGTCTTGCATCAGCATATGCAGACTTCCTTCCTACAACACCTTCATACATGGGTGAAAGCGTAGGAGCAGTAGATGTAGCAAATCTTGAACCTGCTACATTATCAATTGGTGAAGCAAAACCAACTGGAAAATATACAAAGATTACAGTTATTTGTAATGAAGATAAATTTGGAACCCTTAAAGACACAATGGCAGCTATCGGTGTAACAGGTATGACAGTTATCCAGGCAATGGGCTGTGGTGTTGAACAGGGAAAGAGTGGTGTTTACAGAGGTGTTAAGATGAGCATGAACCTTCTTCCAAAGGTTAAAGTTGAAATCGTTGTATCAACAGTTGATCCTAACCTTGTAGTAGCAGCAGCTAGAAAAGCTCTTTATACAGGCGGTGTTGGCGATGGTAAGATTTTCGTAACAGATGTAGAAGATGTAATGAGAGTCAGAACAGGTGACACAGGTATTGCAGCACTTTCAAATGAGTAAATACTCAACAATATAATGGATATTTAGGAACTCTGTTCTTAAAATATATTTTACTTAATCTCATTAAAGGGGCCGGTGGTTATCCATCGGCTCCTAAATTTGTTTGCAAATAACGTTCACAGACTGGTATTTACCACTTACTGATAATAAAATACCACTTACATAAAATCTATTTACATCCACATAATTTGCAAATATAATCATCACATAAGGAGTCAGATATGAAAGTAATCGTAAATGTGGATGAAAACTGCATAGAGGAACAGGTAATAATAAATTGCCACGAACTGAATGAGAATATAATTAATATTCAGAAAACTATCTCAGCGATGGAAAACCAGAGTCTTAAAATTGAGCTTAAACAGGGTGAAAAAGAATTTTATATAGATGTTGGTGAAATTCTTTTTTTTGAAACTGATAACAATCAGGTTATGGCTCATACAGCAAATGAGATATTTTTAACAGGCAGTAAATTATACGAATTGGAGAAAATATTACCATGGTACTTTAGCAGAATATCAAAATCAGCAATTTTAAATGTAAAGAAAGTGTATGCGATTACAAGAAATCTGACAGCGTCAAGTTTAATTGAATTTGAAGGAACGCCTAAACATGTATATGTTTCAAGGGCATATTACAAGCCGTTAAAAGAAAAATTAGAAGAAATGAGGAATATGTGATGAAAAAAAACAATATTTACTGGGGAATGATATTTATAATAATGGCTGCATTAATTGTAGTTAATGGTCTGGGTCTGATTGAAGGCGTGGGTGTCTGGAGTATAATTTTTACAGTACTTTTTGGTGCTGCATTATTAGATGGAATTGTAAGATTACAGGCAACAACAATATTATTCTCGCTTGCTTTTTTAGCAATTGTCTGGTCAGAGCAACTTCACATTGAAAGTATAACTCCATGGCCGATTCTGTTTGCAGCATTGTTAGGAAGTATTGGAATAAGCATGATATTTGGAAAGAAAAATAAAAAATGGAAAAAAGATTACTCAGGTGGAAATCATTATTACAGCAATAATAGTAGTAATGAAGGAAAATATTTTGATGAAAATGTTAATGTAGAGCAGGATAGCGGAGAAGTAGTAATATGCGAATCAAAATTTGCAGGAACTGTTAAATACATTACTTCAAATAATTTAAAAAAAGTATATGTAAGAAATGAATTTTCAGGAATGTCAATTTATTTAGATAAGGCAAAAGTGCCAAGTAAGAGACTTGAAATAGAAATAAAGAATTCATTTGGAGGAGTGGAAATTTATATTCCGGCTAACTGGATTGTAGAAAATGAGTTAAATTGTTCATTTGGCGGCTACGACGAAGAAGGTACAAAAGCACCAACAGATGCTGAAAGCGTGACAGTTGTTATTAAGGGATCAGCAAATTTGTCTGGCGTTACAATAAAATACATTTAAATATAGAAGTAGTAGCAAAAGAGGTATGAGAAAAATAAACCTATAATAAAATTTAGTATAGAATTAAAAAGCAATCAATTACAATAAAAGAATAAGTATAAGAAAAAAGACTGAACAGTATGTATGCATGATATGTGTCCAGAATTCTGGGTACATATCAGCACACTGTTTGGTCTTTTTTGATTAGAGCATATGCTACAATGCAGAAAATACTTTTGTCTTGTGAATAAATTTTATTAAAGTTTATTCACATAGACCATAGGAGGGAAAAAGTAAATTATCAGAATTTGTGTATTATAAATTTTATCATTGACAAAGAAAAGAATAAGTATTAAAGTAATATCAAAATAATATCACTTTAATACTTGGGAGGATAAAGTTATGGATGAAAATGTAAAGTTAAGTAATGTAAAGGAAAGGGAAATTACTAAGAAAAATGGATTCGCAATGTTATTTGCCAATATACTTGGATATGTAGCAACAGTTGTGACGTTTGTACTAGGATTAGTTTTTGCAATAAACTATGAAGATGTTAATGACGTGATATTTGGATTAGGAATCGGTTTATTTGTTGTTAGTTTAGCGTTATTAATTGTATCTATTGTTCTGTCATGTGGACTAAAATCAGTTAATCCTAATGAAGCAATGGTATTTACTCTTTTTGGTGAATATTATGGCACAATTAAAAGTGCAGGATTTTATTTTATAAATCCATTTTGTAGTGCAGTAGTTCCTAACGAAGAAACAACAGGAAATATCTTTGAAATTTCTTCTGATGTTAATGGTAACAGCTCAGCAAAAGTTGCCGGAGTTACAAAAAAGAAAATATCAACTAAGGTTATAACATTAAATAATGAGAAACAGAAAGTGAATGATGCTTTAGGAAATCCGATAATTATCGGAGCGGTGGTTATTTGCAAGATAATTGACCCTACAAAAGCAGTTTTAAATGTTGATAATTATATGAAATTTTTATCAACTCAGTGTGATTCTGTAATAAGAAATATTTCAAGATTGTATCCTTATGATATAATATCAGATGAAAATGAGGATGATAACGAAAAGACTCTACGTGGAAGCAGCCAGGAAATTGCAGATAGTATGGAAGTAGAGTTACAGAAAAAGGTTGAAGATGCCGGAATAGAAATTATGGAAGTTAGAATAACTCATTTGTCATATGCAGAAGAAATAGCTGCAGCAATGCTTCAGAGACAACAGGCAACGGCAATTATTGCAGCAAGACAGAAAATTGTTGAAGGCGCAGTAAGTATGGTTAAAATGGCAATTGACCAACTTGGAGAAGAAGAAATTGTGGTGCTTGATGAAGAAAGAAAAGCTGCCCTTTGTTTATCAAAATCAGTTAAAAAAGGGATGGAAATAATAAAAGAAGGAATAAGTGCTAAAGAAGTGCTTGATGAAATGAAAAAAGTTATAAATCAAGAACCTTTAGCAAAAATAGATTATGTATCTATGGTTGATAGTCTTACTATGGAAGATGTTGAGACTGTAGATAGAGATGTATTAGTGGCTATGGCTGTCTA
>OOAD01001178.1_pt1 | contig 15353 bp, 15 predicted proteins | sample 1671151 | NCBI WGS metagenome assembly OOAD01 (sample SAMN06348127, study PRJEB24527) | human gut metagenome | biome: human gut; feature: ankylosing spondylitis patient; material: feces | host: Homo sapiens | place: China | collected 2015-10
CTTTCCCTACACGACGCTCTTCCGATCTTGTTATTTTTGGTATTCTATATTAAAAATTCGTTTAAAAATAAGCGTATAAAAGGTTAATATATAAGGGATGTTATTATGAAAATAGCAGTAGCAGGTACCGGTTATGTTGGTTTATCCAATGCTGTTTTGCTTGCCCAGCATAATCATGTTGAAGCAGTAGATATTATTCAAAATAAGGTGAATTTAATCAATGATAAAAAATCACCTATTGTGGATAAAGAAATAGAAGATTATTTGGCTAACAAAAGATTAGATTTAGTTGCGACAACAAATGCTGGAGCGGCTTATAAAAATGCTGATTTTATAATTGTTGCAACTCCTACTAATTATGACTCGCAGAAAAATTATTTTGATACATCTTCCGTAAATGTTGTGCTTGATATTATCGAAAAAGTGAACACTGAAGCAATAGTAATTATTAAGTCTACGGTTCCTGTTGGTTTTACAGAAGGTATCAGAAAAGAATATCCAACACTGAAAATTCTTTTTGTTCCAGAGTTTTTGCGAGAAGGTAAGGCGCTTTATGATAATTTATATCCTTCGCGTATAATTGCAGGTGTTGGAGAAGATGAATATTTGCAAGAGAAAGCAAAACAATTTGTAGAACTTTTAAAAGAGGCAGCAATCAAAAAAGATATACCTGTATTATATATAAATCCTACTGAAGCAGAAGCTGTTAAACTTTTTGCAAATACTTACTTGGCTTTGAGAGTAGCTTATTTTAATGAACTTGATACATATGCAGAGGTTAGGGGCTTAAATACTAAACAGATTATTAAAGGTGTTTGTCTTGACCCGCGCATAGGTGATTTTTATAATAATCCTTCTTTTGGTTACGGTGGATATTGCTTGCCGAAGGATACAAAACAGCTTTTAGCAAATTATCACGATGTGCCCAACAACATTATCGGTGCAATCGTGCAGGCTAATCGTACACGTAAGGATTTCATCGCAGATAGAATAATAGAAAAGCATCCTAAAACTGTAGGCGTTTATCGCTTGACAATGAAAGCAAATAGTGATAATTTCAGACAATCGTCAATTCAAGGTGTTATGAAACGCATTAAAGATAGGGGTATTGAGGTTATTGTTTATGAGCCGACTCTTGCAGATGATAATTTCTTTAATTCTAAAGTAATCAAAGAATTAAATGAATTTAAAAAGTTATCAGATGTTATTATAGCTAATAGAATGGAAAAAACTTTGGCTGATGTCGAATATAAAGTATATACGAGAGATTTATTTGGTGATAATTAAATCTGCATACCCGCTATATGGGTGGTTTACTCTGCTAATATAAGCCTTTTCCCCGCCGATGTTAAAGCATCATCGCAAAAACTTTCCAGTTGCAGATCTTTTATCAATAGCCTTTTTTAGGGCTTTTTATTTTTTTAGTTACCTTTTAAATGAAATTTAATACTAATTTCTATCTTCTTGCAATTGTTCTGCTATATACTTATTTATTATTTTTTTCATTACTTTCTAGCGTATCTACATAATACCCCTTTAAAATCTTTTGTTCACATATTTATATTTCATATTTTCGTGTTTCTCAAATATTTACAACGAATTTTTCTCTTTCAAATACTACAGAAAATCTAATACGGAGTATTTTTGCGGTATACTGACTAACATATGAATATGATCCGGACGTGTACTTTCTTCTATTATTGTTAATCCTTTCCTATCACATAATTTTCTTAAAATTTTTCCTAAAGCTTCTTGGATTTTACCGTATATATATATTTAGGAGCAAATATTATATGAAAATTGCATATCCATGTAGTATGTGATAATGTATTGATGTCAGACATGAGGAAATAACTGTATCTATTTATCAAAGAAAGTTTCCTAATAGCTATAAGCTTTTCTTAATAGCTGGTAAAACATGATTGAAAATCATGTTTTACAGAGAACCACCTGCTATGCGGGTGCGCATCGAATGTTATACAAAAACTCATCATTCCATGTAGAATAGTAAGTGTTCAAGTCACTATGCTACGGAAAGGAATGATGAGTTAATGCCAACAAAAGCAAATAGTTTATCACATACAAAATGGATTTTGAAATATCATATTGTTTTCACACCTAAGTATAGACGAAAAATAATATACAATCAATACCGCAAAGATTTAAGCGAAATACTTAAGCAATTATGCGGATACAAAGGTGTGAAATTAATAGAAGGACATATGATGCCAGACTATGTGCATATACTGGTGAGTATTCCACCGAAAATTTCGATATTAAGTTTTATGGGATATTTAAAAGGAAAATCTGCATTAATGATGTTTGATAAACATGCAAATTTGAAGTATAAATTTGGGAACATACATTTTTGGGCAGAGGGGTACTTTGTATTGTCAGTAGGATTAAATGAAGTAACGATTGGGAAGTATATAGAAGAGCAGGAAAAACATGATATAGCTCTGGATAAATTAAGTGTAAAGGAATACGAGGACCTTTTTAAGGGTAGCAAGTAGTACAAACGCCCCGTTTGGGGCGGCAAAAGAGGCAAAGGTATAGGGGCTTGAACAAAAGAGAAAGCCAGCGCCTTTAGACGCTGGCCAGTAATCTGGGCTTATAGCCCTTAGTCAAACCACCCGTCAATAAACTGCACTTCCAAAAGTGAACTGCGCCCCAAAAGTCTAACTTTTGATATGCAGTTTAATTTTTTTAATATAATTTATAGAATATTTTGTAAGAAATTGACTATTTAGCTACTTTATTGTAAAATTTATATGAATTTTATCTGAATTTAAACTGAATTATCAATAAATATCTTTTTAGAGGTGTTTTAGTGGAAAATAACTTCAAAATAGTTTGCTCTGGTTTTATTAAATTTTTTATTTTAGTTTTATTAGCTTTATTATTTTTATCAATAGTTTATAGTGTTACTTATTATGATATTTCACATACAGGTGTAATCTCTGATACTTCTTTAACCGAAGCGCTGCAGGAGAGTTTATTATTTTCGTCTATTTGTATTTATGTGTATATTGTAAAACGGTATTATGCTAAAGGACTTATTTTAGTAGCGGGTTTTTTAATTTGCATGTTGATTAGGGAATGGGATGTTGTTTTTGATAATCTTTTATTTCATGGTGCCTGGAAATATTTAGCTGTACCTTCTGCTGTATTATCTTGTTATATAGCTTTGAGAAATGGTAAAGATAAAATTATTTATGACCTTGCATGTTTTATGCAGAAAAAGGCTTATAATATTTTGCTTTTAGGAATTACAGTGGTTTTAGTCATTTCTAGAATTTTAGGAATGCGGATTTTACTTGTGCTTTTTTCCAACATAAGTTTCAATCAAGGTTTAAAAAATTTTCTTGAAGAAGGTAGCGAACTTTTTGGTTATTTAATAATATTCTATGCTTCATTGATGTTTTTTTGGGAATATAGGCAGTTAGAAAAATAGAAAGTAAATTTTAAAAATATTTAATCCCGAGACGCTTGGTCGAGGGATTTTTATAATTATTTCCTTTTTATACTATAGTTGGGTTAAATAATAAATTACTATAACGGAGAATGAAAATTATGCTGAAAAATATTAGTATGCCTGTTATAGCTTTAGCTTTGGGGCATTTAGTAACTGATTTACAGGCAGGTGCTTTGCCGATAGTGCTGCCGCATTTAAAAAAACTTTTTGCTTTAAGTTATTCGCAGCTGGCTTTTATCGTTTTAACACAAAACGTAACTTCTTCTGTCATTCAGCCACTATTCGGCTATATAACAGATAAGAAATCTTTGCCGGCGATGCTGCCTTTTTGTGCTGCTATGGCAGGGGCGGGTTTTGCGTTTGTAGGCTGGGTTCCTGCTTATGTTTTACTTATGTGTACTGTTGTTATAATCGGCATGGCCAGTGCAACTTATCATCCGCAGGCTTCAAAAACAGTTAATTTTTTAAGCAGCGATAACAATAAAGCAGCCAATATGGGCATTTTTTCTTTAGGCGGCAATGCCGGTATGGCAGCCGGTTCCATTTTAATGGCATTTTTGCTTACTTTGCCTGGCGGGCTGCATAATACAATGTATTTTGTTCTGCCCGGGCTTTTGGTTTTTGGGTTAATGATGAAATATATGCCTGAATACAAACGCGTTAATTTGGAACATAACTTAAAAGTACAGGCTGCCAAAAAAAGTGGTGCGGTGCAAAAAATTCCTTACGGCGGTCTTGCTTTGGTTTTGTTTTTTATTTTTATGCGTTCCACTATTCATACGGGCCTTTCCACATATTTGCCGCTGTTTTTTATTAATTTCCGCAATGCGGAGCCTGCTTTTGCAAGTATGTTAGTATCCTGCTTTTTGCTTGGTGGTGTTGCCGGTACTTATGTCGGTGCTGTGCTCAGCGACAGGCTTGGGGCACGCCGTATTATTTTAGGTTCTGTATTATGCAGTATTCCCGCTATCTGGCTTATTGCCAATGTAACACACCCTGCAGCTGTTTTGGCAGCAGTTGTGCTGGCCGGTTTTTCAATAATCGGTTCTTTTGCAACAACAACTATTTTGGCGCAAACCATGCTTCCAAATAATGTGGGCATGGCTGCCGGGCTGACAATAGGCTTCAGCGTGGGTATGGGCGGGTTTGGCGTTACCATACTTGGCTTTTTGGCAGATAATTACGGTTTGCCTTTTGTTATGAATTTAATGACTGTTTTACCCGTTATTGCAACGCTAACGGCGCTTAAAATTCCTGTACCGCCGCAAATGCAGAAGTAGTATTGAGGGGGATGTTTTGTATGGAAAATTATAAACAAGGCATTTTCTTTGGCTTTGCAGCCTATGTATTATGGGGAATTTTGCCTGTTTACTGGAAAGCGTTGGAACTTGTTTCGCCGTTTGAAATTTTATCCAGCCGGTTTATGTGGTCCTGTGTTTTTGTGTTTCTGCTTATTATTTTTCAGAAGAAATGGCCGCTTTTTACCAAAGAGGTAAAACATGTTTTCAGCAATGTTAAAACAGGAACAGCCATGGCAGCAGCCGGTATTACCATCAGTTTTAACTGGGGTACTTTTATTTGGGCTGTTAATAACGGGCATATTGTTGAAACGAGTATGGGCTATTATATTAATCCGCTGGTAAGCATTTTATTTGCCGTAGTTTTTTTACATGAACGGCTTGATAAAATGCAGCTTGCCGCTATTACCTGTGCCTTTATAGGCGTTGCCAGCATGGTTTACAGTTTTGGAAAAATTCCCTGGGTTTCCTTAACGCTGGCTTTTACTTTTGCTTTATACGGCCTGCTGAAAAAAATTTTGCCGGTTTCTGCCTTAACAAGCATTATGCTTGAAACATTGCTTATTACGCCGCTGGCACTTGTATATGAATACAGCTTATGGCAGCAGGGAGTTTCTTTTTATGCGTCCGGAAACCGGCAAGTAATTATGATGTTAACCGGTGCAGGCGTTGTTACGGCAATACCTTTATTGCTTTTTACCGCAGGCGCAAGGCTGCTGCCGCTGAGGATAATAGGGTTTTTGCAGTATATTTCACCGACGCTTACACTTTTGATAGGTGTTTTTGTTTATAACGAAGCATTTACAGCGTCGCATTTGCTGGCTTTCGGCTGGATTTGGGCTGCACTTCTTTTGTTTATTGTTTCGCAGCTGAGGAGTAATTAAACATATTTTACAAATGTGTAAAACTGTCCTTTTAGTGGTTTAAACATATATATGGTGTTTCGGCAAGTTATCCTCAACCTATAAAAAGTTATCAACAAAATGTGCATAATGTGTTGAAAAGTGTGGAAAAGATTTGTTAAGTTCTGTATAAACTTGTAAAAATGTGTAGAAAAAACTCTGCATAATTTTAAATCTACGTTAAACTGTGGATAACTTTGTTGATAATGTCGATAACTTGTTTATTAAAGAACAGTTTCCCAAACACAGCATATAGTGTTAATAACAAAATAAAGCGTTGTAATTATTAAGGCCGTTTTTTGTGGGCAGATGTTTTTTTGCTTGCAGAAACGGCGTTTTTTGGAGATAATATATAAGAACGATTTAAGTATTTGATAATGGAGGCATTTTAATGGCTATAAAACAAGTAACTGCCGTACAGGCAATGGAAGAAATATCCAAAGGTAAAATAATAACTGCGTCTTTAAATGAAATGCAGGGAGCATGGATTGCTCTGGCAGATTGTGAGGACGGCAGGGTGCTTACCTGTGCTTACAGCGGCGAATGTCAGGCTGCGGCACTTTTTGCAAAAAAAGACAGCGGTAAAGTTAAAAACATAACCGTCGATGTTATGGAATTAAACCCCAATAATGCCGCTGTTGTACGCCGCTATTTAAAATGGACCGGCCCTCAGGCGCAGGGAGGCAAAGGCATCAGCATAGCGTTCAGCGACTGGCTGGGCTGTGCGGGAGCTTACGCCGCAGTGCCCTTTAAGCTGCGTCAGGCACGCCCCGTACTTGTAGATTACGCGGCCGCCAATGCGGATATTTTAAAACGCAACTTTTTGGAAGCTGTTGATACAGCAACCTGGGGCGTACTGGAACTTGGCTATAAAGAAGGTTACGGCGCCAACGCCGCAGGACTTAAAACGGAAGAAGAAATTGTAAAAGCGCTTCTTTACGGATACAGCATGATTGGTTTTGACTGCAGTGATAAAATTGACAGCAAAATCGAAGCCATGACCTCTGAAGAAGTAGCCGCAAAATATAATCAGCTGCCGGAAGAATTCCGCGACGCTTTAAAAGGTTCCTACCTGGAAGCGGATTTTAAAGCCGGCGGGATGGTTGTACACTTTGAACCGGAAGTGCTGCAGCGTATAGTGCTTGAATTTGGCGAAGCCATTATGCACATTCAGTACATTTATAATACCTATTTAAAAAACACTCCGTGGGAAATTGATTTTGAACTGAAACTTGCCAAACCGGATAAATTAATGACGCCGCAGGAGCTGTATTTTATCAGCAACGAATTACAGCGCAACGGCATTAAAATGGCGTCCATGGAGCTGGATGCGGAAAAAGCCGCAGCCGATGAAGAAGGAATGCATGTTTACGGCGAAATTGCCGCTACCTTTGGCTACCGCTTAAGCCTGTTCAACGCCGATTTGTATATCTCGGATATCGGCAGTACAGCCAAAGCCTTAAAAGGGCAGGTTTGCTTTAAAGCGGGCAATGCTCTGTGGCTTGCTGCGTTGAAAGTTGTAAAAACCGGTGATGCACAGTTAATGGAAGATATGCAGAATTTTGCCGGGCTGCCGGATTTTGACGGCCTTAAAATTCTGCCCGCCGGTGAAGCAGGCTGCGCGTGGGCAAAAGCATACAGCAAACTTTTAACTCCGGAAGCAGGCTTTGCCGGAAAAATTAAAGAAGTTCTGGCCGCTAACGCCGGTGCGTATGTGGAAGAAGTTGAAAATACCGCTGCTGCAATGCTGAAAGCACTGTAAAAATTTTAAATTCGGCTTGCAAAAGCACAAAGCGGATGATATAATATTTAAGCTTGTATTAATAGATACATTCCCCTGCTCCCGAACGGGGGCCAAAGTCCAAAGGAGGAGGTGATTTCGTGAACAATTACGAAGTCATGTACATCGTTAAACCGGTTGTAGAGGAAGAAGCATTTGAAGCTGTTGTAGCTAAATTCGAAAGCCTCATTACCGCAAACGGTGGTACTGTAGAAAAAACCGACCGCTGGGGCAAAAAACGCCTCGCTTATGAAATCCAGGATTTCACCGAAGGTCAGTATGTACTCGTAACTTTCAGCGCAGAACCCAAAGCTGTTAAAGAACTTGACCGTGTAATGAAAATTACCGACGAAGTAATGCGCCATATGGTTATTAAAAAAGGCGAGTAATCCGGAGGTAACTTTAGGTTATGAACAAGATTATCTTAATGGGCCGCTTAACGCGTGACCCGGAAGTGCGTTACACCACTACCGGCAAGGTTGTATGCCAGTTTACGCTTGCGGTTGACAGGCCTTTTACTAATCAGGACGGGCAGAGAGAAGCCGATTTTATCAACATCGTTGTATGGGGTAAAATCGCAGAATTATGCGGGAACAGCCTTACCAAAGGCCAGAGAGCGCTTGTTGACGGCCGCCTGCAGCTCCGCAGCTATGATGCAAAAGATGGCGGTAAACGTTATGTTACCGAAGTTGTTGCAAACAGCGTGGAATTTATTGAACGCAAGGGTTATACTCCCGGCGCCAATACCGGCGACAGCGGCAAGAGCGACATGGAGTCTTTTGGCTCCCAGGTGCCTTTTGACGAGGAAATCCCATTTTAACAAGGAGGGTTTAAGCGAATGAAACGCGAAAGAGGCAGAAGACCGAGAAGAAAAGTTTGCAGCTTCTGTGTTGATAAAGTTGAAGAAATCGATTATAAGGACGTAGCTAAACTGCGCCGTTATATCACCGAACGCGGCAAAATTTTACCGCGCCGCATTTCCGGCAACTGCGCAAAACATCAGCGCCAGATGACCACTGCAATTAAACGCGCTCGTAACGTAGCATTGCTGCCGTTTACCTGCGAATAATAGTTGCCTGCTTAAAGCAGAATAACTTACAAAAAAGATATCCCTTTTATTGTGGAAACACGGTAAAAGGGATTTTTTGTTTTTCCGTAAGGTTTATTTTTAAAAATTTTTAAGGAAAGCTGCAAAAGCTATATGTATTTTTGAAGGAAACACAAAAAAAAAAATGTATAATAAGATAAAACTAAAATCTATCAAGTAAAGACAAAAATAAAAAAGTAACAAAATTTAACAAAAATGATGAAGAAATATTGAAAATTTGTATGTAAAATTAAAAAAATCGTTGACAAAAATGTAAAAACTTATTACAATGGTGAACAAGATAGTTGCAGGGCAGTTGTTAAAGCCGGAGGGGAGCTTAACTGCTCATAGCGGCATAATTTATTATTATAACGAAAAGGGGAAAGACAAATGAGCAAATGGAAAAAATTTACAAGCGCCTGTCTGGTTGCAGCGTTAAGCACAGCACTTCTGGCAGGCTGCGGCGGAGAAAAGAAGGACAGTGCGGCTGCTAATGCCGATAAATATGTTATCGGCGCAAGTTTTGAGCTGACAGGCAATGTTGCAAACTACGGCAAATCTACATTGTCCGGTTTAAAACTTGCTGTTGACCAGGTTAACAAAGCAGGCGGCGTTAACGGCAAACAGCTTGTTGTAGTAGAAAGCGACAACAAATCCGAGCCTGCTGAATCCGGCAACTCCGTAACCAAGCTGATTACTCAGGATAAAGTAGTGGCTGTTGTTGGCCCTGCTACCAGCGGCTGCGTATTTGCAGCTACTCCGGTAGTAACCTCCAACAAAGTGCCTCTTATTGCACCGTGCGCTACCGCACCGGCAATTACCGTTGATAACGGACAGGTTAAGGAATTCATCTTCCGCGCCTGCTTCATCGACCCGTTCCAGGGCCGCGTAATGGCTGAATTCGCCGATAAAACTCTGGGCGTTAAAAACGTAGCTATTCTGCATGATGCTTCCAGCGATTATTCCAAAGGACTTGCAGAAGTATTTGAAAAAACTTTGAACGAAAAAGGCGGCAAAGTTGTTGCCAAAGAAGCCTTCCTTGCTAAAGATATCGACTTCAAAGCAGCTTTAACTAAAATTAAAGCCGCTAACCCGGAAGCAATCTACATCCCCGGTTACTATGAAGAAGTTGCCAAAATCATCAAACAAACCCGTGAAATCGGTTTGAATGTTCCGCTGATTGGCTGCGATGGCTGGGACAGCCCGAAACTTGTTGAAATTGCAGGCCCTGAAGCATTGAACAATACTTACTTCTCCAGCGCCTTCTCCGTACAGGACCAGACCGAATCTGTTCAGAAATTTATTGCCGATTATAAAGCAATGTATCAGAAAGACCCGGATATCTTCTGCATGCAGGGTTACAATGCAGGCCTTGTTCTTGCCGATGCCCTTAAACGTGCAGGCGACGGTGCCGACGGAACCAAACTTGCAGCAGCTATTGCAGCAACCAAAGACCTTCCGGTTGCGAGCGGCAAGTTAACTTACGATAAAGACCATAACCCGATTATCAGTGCCATCATCATCGAAATGAAAGACGGCGTACAGAGCTTTAAAGAAAAAATCAGCCTGTAATTAAATTAATTTAATTGTTTTGAATTTAGTTTAGCTTGAGTTTATTTTAGCCCGGAAATTGTTGTTTCAGGTTTCCGGGCTATTTTAAAAATATAAATTATAATGAAACAAATGAGGGGGAAACAAAAATGAAAAGAGTATCCAAAGTCCTAACTGCCTTGGTATTGGGCACTGTGCTTGCCGGTTTGGCAGCAGGCTGCGGCGGCGGTGAAAAAAAGGCTGATACCATTAAGGTTGGTGCCAACCTTGAAATGACGGGCGGCAGCGCGTCTTACGGCATATCTTCTAAAAATGCCATTGAGCTTGCCTTTAAAGAGATTAATGAAAAAGGCGGCATTAACGGCAAACAGTTAGAACTTGTTGTTGCAGATAACAAATCGGAAGCGGCAGAAGCTACCAATGCCATGCAGAAACTGGTTTCACAGGATAATGTAGTGGCGGTTATCGGCCCTAATCTTTCTTCTTCGGTAATTGCGGCATCTGCTATTAATAACAGCGCCAAAGTGCTGGATATTGCGCCGATGGCTACCAATCCGTATGTTACGGTTGACCAGGCCAGCGGCAAAACCAAGGATTTCAACTACCGCACATGCTTTATCGACCCGTTCCAGGGCACGGTAATGGCCAAATTTGCAACGGCTGAACTTGGTGTTGGCAATGCAGCAATTTTGATTGATAATTCTTCCGATTATGCTAAAGGCCTGGCGCAGTTTTTTAAAGAAAACTTTGTTAAAGAAGGCGGCGCAGTTACTGCGGAAGAATCTTATCTGCAAAAGGATACTGATTTTAAGGCAACACTTACTAAAATAAAAGCAACCAATCCGGACTTTTTGTATGTGCCCGGTTATTATCAGGAAGTTGGCCTGATTGTAAAACAGGCGCGTGAGCTTGGCATGAATATGCCGATTGCCGGCGGCGACGGCTGGGACAGTGCCAAGATGCCTGAAATTGCAGGTACGGCAGCGCTGAACAATACTTACTTCTCAAGCCTTTATTCTCCTGAAGATTCATCGGACATTAACAAAAACTTTGTAGCCGCTTATGAAAAAGCATACGGGCAGAAACCTGACGTTTTTGCCGCTTTGTCTTACGATTCGGCTTTACTGGTTGCCGAAGCCATTAAAAATGCAGGCAGCACCGAACCTGCTAAAATCAGCGAAGCAATGGCTAAAATTAATGGGTTTAGCGGTGTATCGGGCAGTGTAACTTTTGACGATAAGCACAACCCGGTTAAGAGTGCCGTAATTTTGGAATATAAAGATGGCGCTCAGTCTTTAAAAACTAAAATTAATCCCTGATAATTAATTGATAATTTAACTTTTTAACGGAAAGGCTGCGGTTTGGCCACAGCCTTTCCGTAATTTTAGCTGGATGCCGGTTAGTGCCGTTATTTAAGCGCAGGTAATAACTTACGGCAGTAAAGCATAGAGATTTTATGATTGAGGAATTAACAAAACTTACGGACTGGAGGACTTTTTATGGATATGGGTTCGCTTCTGCACCAGTTTTTGCAGCAGCTTATAAACGGTATATCCCTGGGCAGTATTTATGCGCTGATTGCCCTTGGCTATACAATGATTTACGGCATCCTCAAACTCATAAACTTTGCCCATGGTGATATCTATATGCTGGGCGCGTATTTTGGGTTTGTAGCTACAACAATGTTTGGCTTTTCCTTTTTGCCGGCAATTCTTTTTGCTATGGCCTGTGCAGCCGTTGCCGGTATTATCATTGAACGCATTGCCTACAGGCCGATGCGCAACGCTCCGCGTATTGCTATTTTAATTACCGCAATCGGCGTATCGTTTTTGCTTGAATACGGCATGATGCTGATTGCAACTCCGCAGCCGCGTACTTTCCCGGCAGTTTTTTCGGCAGATGTTTACCATCTTGGGCCACTGGTTGTTAACAGCCAGCAGGTTGTAATTCTTGTAAGCGCAATTATTTTAATGGCCGTACTTACTTATATCGTACAGTATACCAAAATCGGCAAGGCCATGCGTGCCGTTTCGTTTGATACTGACGCTGCCAGACTGATGGGCATTAATATTGACCGTGTAATTTCTGCAACCTTTGCCCTGGGCTCCGCACTTGCTGCTGCAGGCGGCGTACTGGTAGGCATTTACTATAACTCCATCGACCCGCTTATGGGCATGGTTCCGGGCATTAAAGCCTTCGTAGCAGCCGTACTCGGCGGCATCGGCATTATTCCGGGCGCTATGGTCGGCGGCATTATCCTCGGCGTTGTAGAAGCCATGGTCAGCGGTTTTATTTCTTCCACTTTCCGTGACGCAGCCGCATTCGGCATTTTGATTATTATCTTATTGTACAAACCTGCCGGTATTTTCGGCAAAAATGTACGCGAGAAAGTGTAGGTGGCAGCTATGAATTATCTTCGCAAAGCAGATTTAAAAAGAATAGTTGCCTGCGCCATTTTATTCGCCGCAGTGCAGGGCATGATGTTTGCCGATATTATCGGGCCGTTCTGGGAACTTAATATCGTCCTCATCTGCATTAATATTATTCTGGCTGTCAGCCTGAACCTTATCAACGGCTACACTGGCCAGTTTTCTATCGGCCATGCCGGATTTTTGGCCGTCGGTGCTTATACCGGCGCTATTATGACGGTAAAACTTGGTTTTCCGTTTGAAGTAGCTTTAATTGTCGGCACTATTTCCGCAGGCTTTTTGGGCTTTTTAATCGGCCTTCCTACCTTAAGGCTTAACGGCGACTATCTGGCAATCGCTACTCTGGGCCTTGGCGAAATTATCCGCATCTGCATACTTAATATTGATTATGTAGGCGGCGCTTCCGGTTTGATGGGCATTCCCCGTTTAACAACATTCGCCTGGGTTTTCTGGATTATGATTTTTATCATTTTCTTTATTAAGAACTTTAAAAATTCTTCTTACGGTCGCTGCTGTCTGGCTATCCGTGAAAACGAAATTGCAGCCGATACCATGGGCATAGACACTACCAAATATAAAGTAATGGCCTTTACTCTCGGCGCTGCTTTTGCCGGTACGGCAGGCGTGCTGTTTGCACATTATTTCTATATTGCGCATCCGGCGTCCTTTACTTTCATGCGTTCTTTCGATATTTTAACCATGGTTGTTCTGGGCGGCCTCGGTTCCATGACCGGTTCCATTACCGGCGCAATTCTGCTGACTTTTATTTCCGCTTATCTGGCAGAATATCCGGAATGGCGTATGATTATTTACTCCGTAACTATGATTGTCCTGATGTTGCACCGTCCGCAGGGATTGTTCGGCAATAAGGAATTAAGCATGAAGATGTTTGGCTTAGGAGGTGGCAAAGATGGAAGAACTGCTGAAAGTAAATGATATTTCCATGGTTTTCGGTGGTTTGCGAGCCGTCTCCAACTTCAGCATGACTATTAACAAAGGTGAGCTGATTGGCCTTATAGGGCCTAACGGCGCAGGCAAAACCACAGCCTTTAATATGATTACCGGCGTTTATACTCCTACCGAAGGCGAGATTATTTTTAACGGCCAGCGTACCAGCGGCAAAAAATCCTATCAGGTAACGCAGCTGGGCATGGCGCGTACTTTCCAGAATATCCGCCTGTTTTCCGAGCTTTCCGTTATCGATAACGTAAAAGTTGCCTATAACATGCACGTAAAATACGGTCTTTTGGAAGCAGTAGGGCGTTTTGGCCGCTATTTTAACGAAGAAGAACAGATTACCGAAATGGCAATGGAGCTTTTAAAAATTTTCCATATGGAAGATAAAGCCGATGAACTTGCCAAAAACCTGCCTTACGGCGAACAGCGCCGTCTGGAAATTGCCCGTGCGCTTGCCACCGGGCCGAAACTTTTGCTTCTGGACGAACCGGCAGCAGGCATGAACCCGCAGGAAACCAAAGAACTGATGGAACTTATCCGCTGGATAAGAGAGAAATTTGATTTGGCGATACTGCTGATTGAACACGACATGGGGCTTGTTATGGGCGTATGCGAACGCATTTACGTTTTGGAATACGGCCTTTGCATAGCCAGCGGCACGCCTGACGAAATTAAGCATAACAAACGCGTTATTGAAGCATATTTGGGCGAGGAGGTACTCTGATGTTAAAAGTCAACAATATTGATGTATACTACGGTGCCATCCATGCCATTAAAGACGTCAGCCTGGAAGTTCCCGACGGCGAAATAGTTACCCTTATAGGCTCCAACGGCGCCGGTAAAAGTACAACCCTGCATACCATTTCCGGCCTTATCAAGCCGAAAAACGGCAGCATTATTTTTGAGGACAAGGATATTTCCGGCATGCCGGCACATAAAATTGTAGGCATGGGCTTATGCCAGGTACCGGAAGGCCGCCACGTATTTGCCAATATGACGGTAATGGAAAATTTGGAGCTTGGCGCTTACCTGCGCAGTGACAAAGCGGGTATTGAAGAAGATATGAAAAAAATATTCGATAAATTCCCGCGCCTTTTGGAACGTAAAAACCAGATTTCCGGCACGCTTTCCGGCGGTGAACAGCAGATGCTGGCTATGGGCCGCGCGCTGATGAGCCGTCCGCGCCTGCTTTTGCTCGACGAACCTTCCATGGGCCTTGCACCGTTGCTTGTTAAAGAAATTTTTAATATAATAAAAGAAATAAACGAGAGCGGTACAACGGTGCTTTTGGTAGAACAAAATGCCAATATGGCTTTATCAATTGCCGATAAAGCTTATGTATTGGAAACCGGCCGCATCGCTTTGGCAGGTACAGCACAGGAATTAGCCAGCAGTGAAGCTGTGCGTAAGGCTTATTTGGGCGGCTGATGCCGGAAAAGGAGCGTGTTTACAATGCTAGTTAAAGACTTTATGACACCTAACGTATTAACGATTTCAGAAGACAAAAGCATGCTGGAAGCCCGGGAACTGATGAAGAGCAGTGCTTTTCGCCGTATTCCGGTTGTAGATGATATCAAAAGAGTGATGGGCATTATCACTGATGGCGACGTTGGGCGCACTTCACCTTCTGATGCCAGTACTTTATCACGTTATGAAGCTAATTATCTGCTGTCACGCCTGAAGGTACGCGACGTAATGACCCGCGATGTGATTACTGTGCGTGATAACAGTGCAATTGAGGATGTAGCCTATATATTGTATAAACATAAGATCAACGCTCTGCCTGTTGTGAATGAAGATAACAGGCTGTGCGGCATTATTACGGACAGCGATATTTTCCGTGCTTTCGTTACCATCATGGGCATTGCTAAAAG
>OOAD01001184.1_pt1 | contig 15325 bp, 8 predicted proteins | sample 1671151 | NCBI WGS metagenome assembly OOAD01 (sample SAMN06348127, study PRJEB24527) | human gut metagenome | biome: human gut; feature: ankylosing spondylitis patient; material: feces | host: Homo sapiens | place: China | collected 2015-10
GGCTACGCCCCAAAAATATGGGGTGACTGGAGGGATTCGAACCCTCGCGTAACGGAGCCACAATCCGCCGTGTTAACCGCTTCACCACAGCCACCATTTTACCAAGATACGCTTGGCGACGAATGTAATTCTATCATAGCAGACAGGTTCTGTCAATATTTTTTGTAAAAATTTTTAATATAAAATGTCATTAATTTTACAAAACCGCTTTTTGCGGCTATTCGCGTTCAAACCACGCTTTGGCCCACGCCAGTGCCGTAGGCGTTTGCGCCAGGCCCCCGCCCGCAGTTTCGCGCAGCGCGCAGGGCATGGAATCGCCCACCCATTTCATGGCGTCAATGGCTTCGTCAGCCGGAATAAAGCTGCCGATGCCTGCCAGCGCCATTTCTGCCGCCAAAAGTGCCTGCACTGCCGCACCGCCGTTGCGTTTTATGCAGGGCACTTCCACAAGCCCTGCCACAGGGTCGCACACAAGCCCCAGCATGTTTTTAAAAACAATGCTTACGGCAGTACCTGCCTGCGCAGGAGTACCGCCCAAAGCGTCAACAGCCGCGCCTGCCGCCATAGCCGCTGCACTGCCGCATTCTGCCTGGCAGCCGCCAACCGCACCCGCAAGCGAGGCACGGGCTGCAATTACAAGCCCGATTTGCCCTGCCACAACAAGCGCGCGTGCCAGCTGTTCTTCCGTTAAATTGCAGTGCTTTTTTAAAGCCAGCAGCACGCCGGGAAGCACGCCTGCCGCACCGGCCGTGGGAGCCGCTACAATTCTGCCCATGGCAGCATTGCATTCGCTTACGGCAAGGGCATAAGTTACGGCGTCCGTTGCAAGAGCGCCCAAAAGTTTATTAAAGCCGGGCTGCGCTGCCGCGTTTTGCAGTTTAAGCGCACTGCCGCCAGTTAAGCCGCTGTGCGAGCGCACACCAGTCAGCCCATAGGCTGCGGCTTCTTCCATTACTTTCAGCATCTGCGCCATTTTGGCAAGCAGTTCTTCTCCCGTAATTTCCAGTTCAGCAGCGCTCTGCGGCAGTAAATAAGCGTTCAGGCTCAGTTTTGCCGCTTCTGCTTCTTCTATTAATGCATTTAATGAAATTTTGTCGTTTGCCATCTTTCACCTCAAAGCACGCTGTCTACAAAGCGCACCGTGTCAATAGGCGGCAGCGCCGCCAGCAGCTGCACTATTGCAGGCTGCACTTTCTGGTCGCACTCAAGCACCATGGTTGCCAGCCCGCCTTTATTTTTGCGGAACACGCGCATGGTTGCAATATTTACGGACGCACTTGCCAGCGTGCTGCTTACAAGCGCAATCACGCCGGGCTTGTCAGTATGCGATACCAACAGCGCAGGCAGCTTGCCGTCCAATTCAACCTCCGCGCCGTCAATGGCAGATACCTTAACCTGCCCGCCGCCGATGGAGGAGCCGATAACCTCGCAGCTTTTGCCGTCTTTTGCCGTCAGCGTAAAGCGCGCTGTATTGGGGTGGGTTAAATCGCCAAGGTTTACTTTGGCAAAATTATATTCAAGCCCTGCTTCCGCGGCATATTTACGCGCCTGCGGAATACGCGCGTCATCAGGCAGCCAGCCCATAAGCCCGGCCAAAAGCGCCACATCAGTGCCGTGCCCGCGGTAGGTATGCGCAAAGCTGCCGTGCAAATCAATCTGTGCTTTAACGGGCGGCGCACCCAGAATACCGGCAGCCAGAAGTCCCAGCCTTACCGCACCCGCCGTATGCGAACTTGAAGGGCCAATCATTACAGGCCCGATAATATCTATAATATTCATACTGCTCCTTTATTCTTCACTTGCCAGTGAGCGGTGCCCCAACGCCACGCACAATTCGTCAAGGTTCAGCACGCCCACCGCCATATATATGGCAACGCACAAATGCTCGCCGCTGCGGGCAATGCCTATTTTGCCGCCCACGTTAAAGCCTGCCGCCTTCGTCACAAGCTGCTCCAAAGCAGCGTGGGCAGCGCCTGCAACAGCGCCCGCGCCGACGTGGGTTTCCGTAACAATGCCCTGACGCTGCGCAGCAACAACGGCACGCTCCACAATTTTAACAACGCTCGGCATAAACTCGCCGCCAAAATCTACCGCCGTACTGCGGATGCCCTTTGCCGCCAGCTGCTCTTTAATGCGCTGCTCCTCTGTGCGGTTTTCGGTAACGGCAATGCGCAGTGCCGCACGCCCAATTTCAATGCTCGTCAGTTTTTGTTCTGCCATGGTCAGTCTTCCTCCACCATTTCCGGTTTTTTAATAGGTGTTTTGTCAAACACGGCTACAATAAGGAACACGATAATGCACAGCAGCCATTCAAAATAAATTACATGCTGCAAAACATGCAGTGCCGGTACAAACTCCCATACCACAAGGCCCAAAAGCCCGGCAAGAGTAGTCCAGAACGCGCTGCTGCGGCGGCACAAACCGGGCGCAAACACCGTAAACAAAAATACGCAGGTCAGCGCCGTCGTCATCGAAAGCCCTGCCACCATGGTTTTTAAAATACCGGCAGCGTTAAAAGCAAACCATAAAGTTATAATGCCAACCGCCAGAATAGTCAGGCGGTTAATTTTAACAAAGCGGTCGTCCGTTACGGACGGATTAATAAAGCGTTTGTAAATATCCTGGCTGAACAGCGTACCTGCGCCCAGAAGAATTGTGCAGGCGGTAGATACGTCCGCTGCCCACAGCGCCGCAAGCGTTGTGCCAGAGGCAATGGGGTCAAGCGCCATAACAACCTTAGGCAAAGCCAGCGTTGCCGAAATTTCCGGGAACTGCACCTTGCCGATAATGCCTAAAAGCGCGCACAAAAAGCCCACCGGGAAAATTAAAAGCCCGCCAAGAATAAAGCCGTTGCGCGCGGTTTTGGCGTCACGCGCGCCGCAGGCAATCTGCACAGGGCCCTGCGCCGTAATGGCCTGCGTAATCATAACAATAAACCAGCCGATAATAACTGCCAGCGGAATGCCTGCAAACGGGTCAAACCAGTCAAGCCCGGCCGGAAGCTGCGCCGCAATGGCATCAAGCCCGCCGCTGTGGTCCACCGCTGCCACGCAGGAATATAAAATACCCGTGTAAATCAAAACAACGCTGACGATATTGGACAAACCGCTCGACCACAAACCGCCGATAAGCGTAATACCGATAAATACCACCGCGCTTACAATCATGCCGCCGCGGAACGAAAAATATTCGGGCAGAAGCGAAGCCAGAATCGCGCCGCCGGCGAGATACTGAAGCGCCGTAATAACGGACATGATAATTACAAGCCCAACCGCGCTGATAACGCGGCCTTTGGTATCGTAATATTTTTCAAAAAATTCCGGAATGGTGGAAACCTTCATGGCACGCAGCTTGCCTGCCGCCACAAGGCCCATAATAATGGCGCCCGCGCTCCATGCCGCATTGTACCAGCCTGCCGCCATGCCAACCTTGTAAGCGTTTTCGGCAACGCCAACGGTAGAAGCCGCACCAACGGCAAGCCCCGTAATATTAACGGCAATCAGCACCGGGCCAAGTTTGCGCCCTGCAAAAAGATACTCCGCAGAGCCTTTATCCGCCCTGCTTTTAACGTAAAAACTTATTGCGAACAAAAGCGCAATATACACAACAACAATAATCAACTGAACATTCATCCTGCTGCACTACCTTTCTTCACAAAAAATCCGCTCTAAGCTACAATACTACCCTCCTGCTTTTAAAATTAGTTATATTATATCAACAATTTTTATTAAAGAAAAGTAAAAACTCTGCCCCTGCAGTTTAAAATTTTGTAAAAAATTTAACTAAATAGCCCCTTTAACAAGGATTTTGCGCTTTTGTGCCGAATATTTAAAAGATTGCAGAGTGAATTAAATTTACAGCCCCGCGCTGCGGCTTTAATTCACATTGCAAACGGAAGGAGGGACCGCCAATGTACAGAATTATGAAAAGCACCAATAACGGCATGGACGAACTGGAACTGGACAGCCTGGAAAAAGGCTGCTGGATAGACATCGTCAGTCCCTCACCCGAAGAACTGCACGAAGTGGCGGACGCCACCGGCATTCAGATGGACTTTTTAAGCGCCGCGCTTGACGATGAAGAAAAATCCCGTATCGAAACCGAAGACGACCAGATACTCACCCTTATCGACATCCCTGTGCTGCGCAGCAACAAAGATTACGACACCCTGCCGCTCGGCATTATCGTATCGGCAGATTACATTGTTACCGTCTGCCTGGAGCCTAACGCCGTTATCGCCGATTTTTCTTCCTACAACTATAAAATGTTCAGTACCTTTAAAAAGACGCGTTTTCTCTTTCAGATACTCTATAAATCGGCAACATTATATCTGAAATACATCCGCATTATTATCAAACGCACCGACGAACTGGAACAGCACCTGCGCAAATCCATGGAAAACAGCGAACTTTTTAACATGCTGGACTTACAGAAATCCTTAACATACTTTACAACCTCCCTGCGCAGCAACTACATTGTAACCGAAAAACTGCTGCGCCTGCGTTCCACCAACCAGAGCGCACACCTCATCAAGCTGTATGAAGAAGACGAGGATTTGCTGGAGGACGTTATTATTGAATACAAGCAGGCGATTGAAATGGTTGAAATGTACAGCCACATTTTAAACAGCATGATGGAAGTGTTCGCCTCCATCATCAGCAACAACCTGAACCTTGTAATGAAATTTCTGGCATCCGTAACGATTATACTGGCCATACCAACCACCATCGGCGGCTTATGGGGCATGAATGTACCCGTGCCGCTTTCCGATAGCCCGTACGGATTTCTCGTAATAGGCGGCACCTCGCTTCTGGTTGCCGGGGTTACCGGTTACTGGCTGTGGAAACGCCGCATGTTTTAAGGAGCAGCAATGAGCAAAATTTTAGCGGAACAGTTACTTGCAGGCATTATACTTGCCGACAACGATAACAGAGAATACATTTACCTGCCCGGCGGCGAAGTGGGCAGCGAAGACCCTCACTGCGTATTTGAAAAAAACGGTGAGCGCGCCGGCGACCTGCCGCTTGAAGAAGCGGTGGAACTTGCCAAACGCCTGCACCTATCTCCGGGGCGCCATCCGGAGCTTGGAAACAGGTCATATTAATTTGATAAAACACTCCTTAAGCAGTTTGTAAACAACCTTTGCAAACTGCTTATTTATGATAAAGAAAGCAATCGGTGACATTTTGTCACCAGCTGAAAGCAAATTATTTTTGCACTAAAAATTTTATTTAAAACAGAGAGGTAACATTATTATGGCAATTGTAAAAAGTACTATAAATGCTAACGGAATCGAAATACGTGTTAGCAGTACTGACGAATCTGATTATATTTCATTAACCGATATTGCTAAAAAACGAGATGAAGAAAATCCTCGTTTTATAATTCAAAACTGGATGCGTAACAGAAGTACGGTTTCATTTTTAGGATTATGGGAAGAACTTAACAATCCAAATTTTAACCGTGTCGAATTCGAGGCGTTTAAAAGCGAAGCCGGAGATAACGGATTTGTTTTAACGCCACAAAAATGGATTGACCATACAAATGCCATTGGCATTACTTCCAAATCCGGGCGCTATGGCGGCACTTATGCACATACAGATATCGCCTTTGAATTTGCTTCCTGGATTTCCCCTGAATTTAAACTGTATATTATTAAAGATTACCAGCGTTTAAAATCTGATGAAAGCCACGCCAAAGCAATTGAATGGAACGTTAAACGCGAAATAGCAAAATCCAATTACAAAATACATACAGATGCAATCAAAGAAAACTTAATACTGCCAACCCTTACAAACTCTCAAATTTCTTATACTTACGCTAGTGAAGCTGATGTTATTAATGTAGCACTTTTTGGAATTACTGCTAAATTATGGCGTAAAATGCACCCCGAAGCAAAAGGTAATATTCGTGATACTGCGACTATCGAACAATTAATAGTATTATCAAATCTCGAAAGCATGAACGCAGTTTTTATAAGGGAAGGGCTATCACAATCAGAGCGATTATTCAGACTCAATCAAATAGCTATCTTTCAATTACAATCTTTATGGAAAGAACCGGTTAAAAGCATTCAAAATTTAAAAAAGCTGCAAAAATAAAATCAATATTACACAGAAAATCATTAAAGTTACAATTTTTCTTAAAACGCAAAACAGCCCGCGGAAATTCCGTGGGCTGTTTTGTATTATTCAGTTGTAAATTTACTTGTTCTTTCTTCCTTTACACAACTTACTTTGCCAAAATTTCAGCCGCAGAAATTGCTCACGTTAAATCTCCATGCCGCCGTCCACAAAGTTTACTTCTGCTTTGCGTTCACGGAAATCGCGGTTGCGGTCAAACGGAGCATCATCCAAGAAGTAATACCAATTTTTATCCGGCATATAGGTTATTCCTTCCAAATCATATCCTAACCAGTTCGGATTGCCATTGCCAAAACGAATTTGGATAGACCATAAATTGTTCAATCCTCCCTGGAAAATTAAACCGCCTTCAGCATTTTGATGAGCTTTAAAATCATCAGCTGCAGCAACAAGCTGACCTGTTGCCGAATCATAGTATGCCTTTGTCAAGAATACTTTAAGCAACGGATTGCTATAACCGTCATAATTTTTCCAAATACCGCTGCCATCAGTATCAAAGTCAAAACCTTCATAGCTATCACTATCTTTTTGAGCATCGCCAGTAATAACTCCAGTTGCAGACTTATCATCACTTACAAAGCTGTACGCATTATAAACTTTGCCATTCTCATAACCAGCACCAATTAAAATACCAGTTGTATTACTTGCATAGATATTAGTAATTTCGCCAGTATTATTACCTACCGCATTACCAAAATTATCATCACCAGTAACTCCAGTTGTGTTATAAGCATTGCTTAAAGTGCCGCTGTTATTGCCAACCAAGCCGCCAACGTTAGTGCCGCCGGTAATAGTGCCGGTATTTTTGCCGTCAGCCGTTATTACGGTGTTAAACACCTGGTCAATTGTGCCGCTGTTACTGCCTGCAATGCCGCCGACATTTGTGCTGCCGCTTGCATTGATTGCACCGGTATTGTAGCCTGCGGTTAAGCTGCCGGTTTTACCGTTTTCGGTTGTATTGTTACCAATAAGGCCGCCAATGTTTTGGCCTTTACCTGCTGTAAATTCATAGTCACCGTTTTGGTTGTTATAAATATAAGTCCCTACATTAATAACACCGTTGTTGTAAATCTGGTATTTGTAATAACTGTCAGCGTCATCACGCCCGCCGGTAATAATACCTGTATTCTTGCCGATTAAGCCGCCGACATTATTTGTACCAATAACCTGCCCATCAACTTCATTTATAAGGCTGGATGTACTTATATTACCTGTATTAACACCAAAAATACCACCGGTTCCATTACCGCCATTGCCTATAACTGCACCGTTATTTGTAAGTTTGGAATTAGTAATATCTGCATTATTTACTGCAAAAATACCGCCTGCACCGCCAGCAGTTGCAAACACAGTACCTGTGTTGGAAGCTTTAACACCATCTAAAGGCTTATTATTTGTATTCAGCCCAGCAACACCACCAACATAGTTTTTACCTGTTACATTGCCACTGTTGCCTGCCATATCTTTTAAAGTACCATCATTTTTACCAACAATACCACCAACATAAGTTGCTCCATCAGCATTTACATCCGCCGTATTGGTAGCCTTATTAATAGTACCTGTATTTACACCGGCAATGCCACCAAAGTATTGAGCTATTTGATTTTTGTCTTTTACATTAAGTTCAACATCATTGTTGGCATTAGTAATAGTACCGCTGTTCCTGCCTGCAACACCGCCAACATACTGCTGCCCGGTAATTGTGCCGCGGTTAATAAGGTTAACGGTTTCATCCGTTTCTTCATTACCAGTAGTTATAGTTCCTGCATTATCTCCTGCAATACCACCGACATATTGTTCGCCAGTAATAGCAGCTGAACTATCGTTAACAAGGTTTTTCAAAGTTGCACCTTGCGCATTGCTGCCAACCATACCGCCTACATACTTAACACCGGTAATAGTACCGTTGTTGCGTCCGCTGGTTATGCTGCCGCTGTTTACACCAACCAAGCCGCCGACATTATCAACGCCTTCAACGCCGGTTGCATTAACAACGTTTTCAACTTTTTTGCCTTCAGCATTTGTGCCGATAATACCGCCGACATTATTTGCCCCGCTGACGATACTTTCGTTATAACCACTGTACATATTGCCGTTGTTTGTACCGATGATGCCGCCAATATTACTGCTGCCGGTCGCACCGCCGTTGGTAACGCCAAGGCTATCCACATACTGAACATTGCCCTTTTCAGTATTAACGCCAACTACACCGCCAAGACCGCCAGTAGTAGTAACAGGATTTTGATTATCAACTTTAACTGTTACCGCGCTGTCGCTGAAGCTGTTAGCTATGCCGCCATTATTTGTGCCAACCAAACCACCTGCAACAGCAGTAGAACTGTCTGCAATAACACTGCCGGTGCTTTCAACATCGTAAATGCCGCCAGTTAATACACCGTCATTGGTGCTGCCGGTAGTTTCATTTTTACTAAAATTACCGCTGTTATTAACACCAACAATACCGCCCGCATTGCCTTTAGATGTTAGAGTATTGCCTTTAGATGTTACAGTGTTGCCAAAGGTTACAATGCCTTCAATGCGTCCGTTGTTTACGCCTGCAACAGCACCGGCATTATCGCTGCCTGTAAATGTACCGCTGTAAATGTTAACGTCTTTAACAACACCGTTTGTACCAATAGTATCAAAAATGCCTGCGTTGCCATTTGCATTTTCAACAGTTAAACCAATAATGCGGTTTCCGCGCCCGTCAAAAGTGCCATTATAACCAGTAGTACCACCAATAGCTTCATAATCATTACCTATGTCACTAGCGTTAATGTCATTCTTTAAGGCAAAGTTGTAGCTAAGGATACCAGAACCTGTATTGTTATCATAATATTTCTGAATACCGTTAAGTTGCTCAGCATCGCTCACCCAAATGTAGGTATAATCTCTAATACCTCCAGTTGTAATATCTTCTCCATTAATATTTGCTTTAATATTATTCAATTCATTAACAAACGTGTGGTTGGAAGTATCAAACTTATCTAAATTAAATTTATTCTTATCATACTCCCACATATCAACAGTAAACTTAACATCACCGGATTTTTCTGCATTAAGGGTAATAGTATTACCATCACCATCAGTATCGCTAAAGTGGTGCATAAAGTTATGCAATCCTGTTAAAGCATCTTTTACAGTACCGTTATCAGCCTGTACCTGTCCAATATTGGTAATATCAAGCACAACTTCGCTGTCTGCGCCCTTACCCTCAAGCGTTAAATCGCCGCCGACGTCAAGGTCGCTGTCAACATAAACATCGCCCGTGCCGGTTACAGTTAAATCGCCGCCGGTTGTAATAAGCCCCTGTTCTTTGTTGCCAAAATACAGGTTAACGTTGCCGTTGCCGATATTTTTGCCAGCTGCATTAGTTCCTGCATTAATGGTAATATTGCCATCAACAGCAGAAGTGCCGGTAGTATGTGCAAAGCGGTCGGCAATATCAGACATAGAAGCATACGGATCCTTAATATTGCCAGGAGTCCAAGTTACAGCACTATCTTCAATACCGGGTATTGTTACATTTGCGCCTTGAGTGTTACTTGCTGAAGTTAAAGTACCATATACATCAACATCACTGGCTGTAATTGTTATACTGCCACTACCATCAGTATCAGGATTATTTTCTGCCGTTGTGCCATTACCTGTTGCAGTTACATCGCCATAAATGGTTACTTTGCCATCTGTTGTAATATTAACGGCAGAACCATAAATATCGGCTGCGCTGCCAAGCCCAATATCATTAGTACCGCCATTAAGGTTAAGCGCGCCATCTGCATAAATAGTACCGCCAAAATAGCCGCTGCCGCCACTGGTATTAACATTATCAAGTGTTAAACCAGCACCATAAGCAACAAGACCTGCCGCATTGCTGATGCCCAAATCAGACCAATTATATGTTAATGCAGCTAAATTGTTAGCCGTCAAATACTCGTCATCTGCTTTAATAATAGTCAATAATGGGTCATAAGCAGTGCCATATTGGATTGAATCAATACCATTCATTGCATTAGAATTTCCGGATTCACCGCTAAAATAGTCTTCCGCTTTAGGCAAAAAGGCATTTAAAATAGGAGTATTGCCATCATAAATACGCCAAGCACCAGTATCAGTATCAGTGCTTTCAATTTGTTGTAAATCCCCATCTTCTGTTGTTATACCTTCAACACTTCCATAAATCTTGCCACCTTCTTGCTGAGTAAAAGTTAAGGAATGATGTGTACCGTCATTATCATAATAATGATATTGTTTTAAATCAGACTTTTGTGCAAAATCTATTGCCTTATTGGAATTATCCCTATTACTACTTAAGTCAGTAAATAATGGATTATCATCTTCATCCTCCGCAGGTTTAATATAATAAGCATTACTAATATTACACTTACCATGCCCATTAGCTCCATAAATACTGTATAAATTACCATCCTCAGCATATAAATTGCCAGTTGTATAAACGTTAGAAATATTAACTGAATGACTTCCTTCAGCTAAAATAAAGCCTAATATACCGCCTAACGATACTGCTGTACCATTTCCTTTAAAACCTCTAATTGTTCCAAGATTATAAGCATTGCTTATATTAATATCGCCTATAGTGTTATGTGCAGCGCCAACTATACCACCAATTTGGCCTTCAACATTATTCTGGTTGTAAACGGTTATGTTGCCTGTATTAAATACATTATTTACAGAACCTTCATGCATCCAGCCAACTATACCACCTACAACATTATAACCATTATAAATAGCGCCAGTATTATATGCTTTTTCAACAGTACCGCTTAAACGCCCTACTATACCACCAATATGGCGGCCAAAATAATTAAATTCTTTATCGCCTATTTGCCCTTTATTATATACATCATATAAATATACTTTGGCGTTAGATTCTTCTGTAGTATCACCAACTATGCCGCCCATATTTAAAGCGTCAATAACTTTTCCACTACCACCAACTTGAGACTGCCTTGTTGAACGTAAATAACCTAAATTATATGATTTGGCAATTTCACCATTATACATCATACCAGCTATACCGCCAATCCCCGTATAACCAAGTACATCACCGGTATTATAGCTGTTGGAAACTGCGGCCTCTGTTACCTTATTATCGTTTATATTTTTTGTAGAAGCACGGTCAATTTTACCAACAATGCCGCCTACATTAGCTGCTTTTTGCCAATCTTTAACATCAGCGGGGTCGGCAGGTTCATCAGTATGTACCGTGCCGCGGTTAGCACCACCATCTATATATACATTATCGCCAAACATATAACCAACTACGCCGCCAATGTTGCCTACAGTAAATTCTTCAGTAGCATTAGCTCCGGAACGAATAATTTCTGTTACAAAATTGGTTCCATTACGTGCACCGGTGGCCATAATATCGCCGCCATCATTAATGCCGGTTTTAATAATCCCAGTTCCACCAAAATAACCAGCAATGCCGCCTACATTATGCGCGCCGCGCACTTCATTTTCTTTATTGGTTGCATTGCTAATATTAGTATCAACAGCTTTACCAACTATACCGCCAACATTGCCAGCAGCGTAATATTCTTGTCCTTCTACTTTACTGCTGCTTACATCACCGGTATTTAAAACATCTGTTATTGTACTGTCATCAGAAGAAGTACCGGCAATGCCGCCCACATTAGCTACATTAACTACTTTTTTACCTAGTTTATTATTACTTCCGTCTTCTCCGTCAAAAGCTGCATTGTCCGTATGGAATATATATTCACCATTTTCATTATATCCACTCGCCAATACAGTACCGCTGTTTTCGGCATTTTGTACGGTACTGCCAACCATATTACCGACAATACCGCCTACATTGTAAGCGCCGGTAACATCCATGCGGTTGTAAACAAGGTTAGTACCGTCGCCAATGGTAGAATTTACGGCATGACCAACCAAACCACCAACGTTATAACCATTGCCGGATACATCGCCGAGGTTGTAGCTGTTGCCGATAAGCCCTTTTTCATTAGTTTCTTTAACAAACTCACTATACTGCAAATTACCAATAAGCCCGCCAACATTATCACCTGAACCATTAATAGTACCGGTATTGATAGCATCTTTAATTGCAGAATTATCCGCAGTGCCCACAATACCGCCAACATTGCTATTACCACTAACAGCAGCACTGTTAACAACATTATTAAGAATTGTATTATTAGCATTGCCTACAACAGCCCCGACATTATTACTGCCTGTAATGCTGCCGCCTACAAGTGTTACGTTGCTGATAGTCGCATTATTTGTATAACCAAATAAACCAGTATTTTCTCCACCATTTTTAATTGTTAAACCAAAAATATTGTAATCAATTCCGTCAAAATTGCCGGTAAAAGCTTTGCTATTATCACTACCGATAGAGATAAAATCTTTTTGTTCAGTACTCGTCGCATCAATACTATTTCTTAAAGCATAGTTGCCTCTAAGATTGGTATTAATAGCTTGCAGCTGCTCAACATCTTCAACCCACATATAGCCATCGGCTTTGGTAAAATAATCATTTCCATTTATAGTTACTAATCTATCTTTTTCAGTATTACCATTAGCTCCTGCATAACCAATTGCTTTACCTGTATCTTTATCAATAGTTGCATCATAGCCATCATAACCGATAATTATATTGTCTGTATTATCGGCAGAAGTTGTAATATTTATGTTTTTGTAACCAAGTTTATCATTACCTGCTTCATCTTTTATGCGCTCACTATCAATAACAATGCGCCCGTTGCCTTCAAATGTAACTTCGCCCGCATTGATATTACCAAGACTCATTAAGACGGCGTCAGCATTTTTGCCAGTATTAATCATCTCAAGTGTAATTTTACCCGCAAAATCACCTAATTCACTTTCATTCAAATACTTATTTGATACATGCAAACTGCCAACGTTAATTTGCGCACTGGGGCCAATTTGCACACCGGCAGTATTAACAATAAAAATATTGCCATTATAACCTTCGTGCTGTGCGTTAATTGTACCGTAAATCTGAGAAACCTTACCACTGTTTACATAGTTCAAGGTATTAAAATTATCTTTTCCTGTATAATCAAAATTAACCGTAGCATTGCCGCCAACGCTAAAATCATTCCATTTTATAACAGCATTTTGTCCATTTTGAGTAATATTCATTTCTAGTCCACTGCTTGCTATATTACCCTCGCCATGTATAAACTGCCCTCCGCTCGGCAAAGTATTATTCGCTATTACGCTGGTTGCTGCGTGCAGCGGCAGGGTATACATTACTGCCGAACCTGCCAAAAGGCATATCAGTAAATTACGTTTAAGATTTTTATGTTTGCTCACTTTTAAACCCTCCGTAATATTATTTCACAACTTCATTAATATATTTATAAATATTAATCAGAACATTTTATAAAGCTGGAACCACAGCCTGCCGTCATGGTCATCACGTTCAATGCGGTCAGGGCGCGCGTCAATCTTGCGGGCGTAATCAAGCTGGGCATACCAGTCGCCGGGTTTGGCATATCTTAAACCAACGCCCCAGCCAGCCAGGTGGTCCATGGTGCCGTCGTATTTATTTTTAACGGCGCCGCTGTCGATAAACACAGCCGCTTCCAAACCTTCAATGCCGGTTGCGCGTCGGATTTCAGCCGTTGCCAGGTAGCCAAGGTCGCCGTAACCGTCGCTTGCGCCATAAGCACGCACGCCGTTAATGCCGCCAAGGTAAAACTGTTCGCTGCCGTCCAGTGCACGGCTTGCCATTTGCCCGCTGGCTTTAATGCGGTAATTCCAGTCGCCGTCATACCAAACATTCAGCAAGTCACCGGTCAGTTTATGGTAGCCGCCGTCATAATAAGCATTCTGCCCTTCGGTATCAATATCGCCGTACCAGTAAATTAAGCTGTACTGCGTAAACTGGTTTACATTATACTGGCTGCCGCTGATGCCAACATGCCATACATCCGCGTCTTTTTCTGTTTTCATTCTACCAAGCTGGCTTATATTAAAGCGCAGTTCATCTTCAATATCGCGGTGGTCGTAACCATAAATTGCGGTAATGCGATTACTGCGATCACGGTAAACCGGCGTCATGCCGTAAAGGCTGATGCCTTTGGATTTGCCGAGCGTATCGTAAAAGCTGTTAGTACTCATTTCATAAGAGCTTTGGCTGTAAGCAATACCAACCCGGGTACCGCGGCTGCCAACCGGCAGTTCGTAACGGATGCCGTAGTTTTTAACATCGTGGCTGGAAAGCATACCGTTTAAAATAAATTTATCACCAATTTTGCCGGGGTTGTTAATTTCGGTATTAAAGCCGTAGCGGTAACGCCCGCTCCAATAGCCGCCGCCGTTATCAACAAACACATAGTTATTCCAAACCGGCCTGCGCGTTGCTTCAACATCAAGGCTAGTTGTGCCCGGCTCGCCGCCAGGTTTTAAAACAGCGCGTGCCTGTACGCCCGGAAGGTCGTTAATGTTGTTAATGGCATCTTCCAGCTTGCTGTCGGTAATGGTGCTGCCCGGTTTTAAGCCGCTAAGGTAGTTATTCAGCACGCCGGTAGCAATATCGCTGTCATTCTGCGTAATATTTATTTTATCGTAGTTGGCTACATACACCTTTATTTCAAGACTGCCGCCGGCAACTTCCTGCGGCGGAACAACCGCCTGCGCAACCGTATAGCCGCATTCTTTGGCGTATGCCGTAATTTCTGCCGTTAAATTATTCAGTTCCGCAACTTTAACGCTGCGTTTTTGGTATTTGTTTAAAATTTCCTGAAGCCGTCCCACTTTATCCGGCAGTTCAAAGCCGGTAAGTTTAATGCTTTTAACATAAAAAGCAGGGTCATCTTTTGTGCCGGTGTTACCGGGACGGAATTCTCCGGATGGAGTTTCATCTCCACTGATAACGTCCTGCTGGCCGGTACGGTTGTACGGATGTGGCGTAACAGCTTCCTTGTCAAAAGTAGGTATCGGCGACTGTGCTAAAGCGCTGCTTGCCACTAACAGGCACACTGCCGCCAGCCCAACGGTTTTCTTCATAACAATCACTCCCCAAAAAATTTACAAATAACAATTTAATAAAAAGACTATTGATAAATTAATATTAATTAATTTTATTTTATCGTAAACTTTGCGTGAAGTCAAACTCGTTTTGTCAATTCATTTTAAAAATAAAATACTTTTGTTTTTATATC
>OOAD01001186.1_pt1 | contig 15316 bp, 10 predicted proteins | sample 1671151 | NCBI WGS metagenome assembly OOAD01 (sample SAMN06348127, study PRJEB24527) | human gut metagenome | biome: human gut; feature: ankylosing spondylitis patient; material: feces | host: Homo sapiens | place: China | collected 2015-10
GAGTATTTACGAATCAGGCATATGCATTGAACAGAAACCGTAACGAGTCATTTATAATGGGGCTTATGGTCTGTATAGGGGCAATCCCTGTGTTTTATATTTTAAATGAATGGCATTATTTTGCCAGAATGCTTAAGATCTCGTTGCTTCTTGCGACGAACTTGGTCATGGCATCGGCAGATAATGGTCTGTTGGCAAGAACTGCCAAGTCATATAACTGACAGCAGATGGTAGGAGTGTTCTCGCCCTCTGGGTTGTCAAGGACATATTTGACCAGATTATTGTTGGCATTTAATACCAGGGTCTCGCCTGCACCTCCGAACATGGACGGATCCATACCGTACATATTGTACATCTTCATCATTTCCTGCATTCTCCGGTTCTCCTCAGAGAGCGTGATCATGGAAGAAACCTTTTCATTCTTCAGTTTTTCCACTTTTACTTCCAGTTTGTCATTGTTCAGTGCTTTACGGAACAGTGCAGTCAATGCATCGGTTTCCCCTTTCAGCTCTTCCTCAGATACCTCTTCCTTCATGGAATCTGTTACATCTGCATCAATACGCTGGAATTTAACCTTCTCATTCTTAGCTTCCAGATGGCTGATAAACGGATTATCAATGTTGTCTTTCAGGATGACTGCATTCATTTTCTGCTCACGGAACATGTTGATGTACTGGCTCTGCTGGATCTCGTCCGTCACATAATAAATAACTGTCTTATCCTCTTCTTTGTTCTCAGTATTCTGATCATCTGTCTTGGCATTCTGATCTTCCACTGTTCCTCCATTTGCCTCGATGCAATCTTTCAATGTCAGATATTTGTGATCCAGATTCTTAAACAGAACCGCATCTTTCATCTTGTCACAGAATTTTTCATCTTTCAGGCATCCGAACTTGATGAACGGACTGATGTTATCCCAGTATTTCTCATAATCTTCTCTCTTTGTCTTACACATTCCGGAAAGCTTATCTGCAACTTTCTTGGAAATGTACTCCGATATCTTATTGACGAATCCATCATTCTGCAGTGCACTACGCGATACGTTCAACGGAAGATCCGGACAGTCGATCACTCCCTTTAATACCATCAGATATTCCGGAATAACTTCTTTGATATTATCTGCGATAAATACCTGATTGTTGTACAGCTTGATGGTACCCTCGATAGACTCATACTCCATATTGATCTTCGGGAAGTACAGAATACCCTTCAGATTGAAAGGATAATCCATGTTCAGGTGGATCCAGAACAGAGGCTCCTTGTAATCCTGGAATACCTTGCGGTAGAAGTCCAGATACTCTTCCTTGGTGCACTCGTTGGGGTGCTTGGTCCACAGAGGCTGTGTCTCGTTGATCAGTTCGGGACGCTTTCTGATCTTCAGCTTCTTGGGTTCTTCTGCTGCCTCGGCTTCTGCATTCTCGCCCTCTGTTTTTTCCTTCTTCTCCGGCTCGATCTCTTCGAGGACTTCATCATCGGGAAGCTTTTCCTCTTCCTTGATGATCTGGGTCTCCTTGGTGTTCGCCTTGGACAGATAGATCTCCGTAGGCATGAAGGAACAATACTTCTTCACTACCTCACGAGCCTTATACTCATTACAGAACTCCAGGCAATCCTCATTTAAGAACAGAGTGATAGTCGTACCGACATCGGTCTTGTCTCCGTCTTCCATGGAGAACCCGGTGCCGCCGTCACACTCCCAGTGTACTGCCTTGGCGCCATCCTTGTAAGATAACGTATCAATATGTACTTCATCCGCTACCATGAATGCGGAATAGAAGCCCAGTCCGAAATGACCGATGATCTGGTCAGAATTGCTCTTGTCCTTATATTTCTCAATGAAATCCGTAGCACCGGAAAATGCGATCTGGTTGATATACTCTTCCACTTCGTCGGCGGTCATACCCAGACCGTTATCCTTGAAGGTCAGTGTCTTCTTCTCAGGATCCACGATGACATCCACACGTCCCTTATAACCTTCGGGAAGAGAATATTCTCCCATCATGTCCAGCTTCTTCAGCTTGGTCACAGCATCGCAGCCGTTAGAGATCAGCTCTCTGTAGAAAATGTCGTGATCGGAATACAACCACTTTTTAATAATCGGAAAAATGTTTTCACTGTTGATTGATAAGCTACCGCTTTTTGCTGCCATTTTTACCACATCCTTTTCTATAATTGCACAGTCATGGCTGACTGTTATCTAACTGATTCTAAGTGTAGGACTGCAAAAATAAAAAGTCAAGACAAATTTAGCACTCGTTTCAAATGAGTGCTAACAATCTGTCGAAAATCCAGTATTTATCAGTGTTTCCGCAATTCTAAAATTTTAATAAAGCATATGGTGATCCTAAGAATTACTCCTCCGGAAAATACTTTGCATACACATCAAAAAAGTTATCCGTGGTCACCTGTTCGTCCGTGATCAGGGTAATCTCATCCCACAGTTTGTCATTGAGCTGACGCACCAGCGTATTCACGAAGCTGTCATACTCCTGTCCGAAGACTTCCCTTTTCCGTTCCTCTACAATCTTAAGCTTATTGGCATCGGTTTCTTCTCTATCCAGGGTATTGGTACATTTGATAATATAATACCCTCTTTCGCACTGGATCACCTGGCTCACTTCATCCGTTGCCAGATTGAATGCTGCTTCCTCGTAGGCACTCTCCGCCTCCCCCTTACCGAAAGAATAGGTGATCTCGGAATCATCGCTGTATTTAGAAGCCAGTTCCGTGAAATCATGCTCTCCGTCCACCGCCATGGCTCTCACCTCACAGGCTTTTTCGTAAGCTTTCTGGATAGAGCTTTCCGAATAGGGCTTTAAGTTACCGTCCATATCTGTGGATGCTGTTGCGAAAAAGATCTGCTGCACCGTAATCTTGCGGGCCTCGTCATCACTGATCTCCGGATTGATATCCTGAATGATCAGTCGGTAGACCTTATCCGCCATGGCGTATTCCCGGTACAGATTTTCCACGATCTCCTCCGTGGCACCCATGGTCTCGATCTCTGTGTCATTCAGGGAAGAATAATACTCTTTCGCTGCCTCGACGACCTTTGCTTCCTCGGCTTTCTCTAACGTGACCTCTTTTTCCTTTGCCAGCAGATACATGGTCTTGATCTGTGCGATCCGAGCCAGTACCGTCTCCTTGACGTTATCCTCCAGTGTCACACCGTTTAAGGAAGTGTTCCAGATCTCCGTTCCGTAGACATTCGCATACTGATTCTGTATCGTAGTCAGATAGATCATGATCTCTGCCTTAGAGCAGGATTCATCTCCGATCCGGAAGACTTCATTTTTCCCGAATCCTGTGGTAAAGACTACTTTCGTGCCGTCACTGCCGCCGCAGGCGGTCAGCCCCGTCATCATACTTACTCCCAACACTCCCGCCACCAATACCGCGGTGATATTACATCTATTTTTAAAAAACATAGCATTTCCTACTTTCTCAAAGTCTCTGAATTCTGATTATACCCTATTTTTTTCTTCTGTGCCATGTTTTCTTGGAAGTTCAGAAAATTCTAAGAATTCCAAAGACACAAAAATGCGTGCAGAGATGATCCACACGCATTTCCTGATTATCCTGTTTTTAACCATTCCAAACCTTCTGTCAGTGATTACTCGATCACATGGATCCAGCCCTTAGGAGCTTCGATCCTGCCCATCTGGATACCGGTCAGAGTCTCATACAGCTTCTTGGTGACAGGTCCCATCTCGGTCATGCCGCTGGGCAGGCAGATCTCTTTGCCGTGGTCAACGATCTTACCAACAGGGGAGATAACTGCTGCGGTACCGCACAGACCAGCCTCTGCGAAGTCTTTTACTTCATCCAGGTATACTTCTCTCTCTTCTACTTCCAGTCCCAGATATTCCTTGGCAACATATACCAGAGAACGACGGGTGATGGAAGGAAGGATACTGTCGGACTTGGGAGTTACGACCTTGTTGTCCCTGGTAACGAACAGGAAGTTCGCACCGCCGGTCTCCTCTACCTTGGTACGGGTAGCAGCATCCAGGTACATATTCTCATCGTAGCCTTCCTTGTGAGCGGATACGATAGCATGTAAGCTCATAGCGTAGTTCAGACCAGCCTTGATGTGACCGGTTCCGTGAGGTGCCGCACGGTCAAAGTCGGTGACACGGATAGTCAGAGGCTTAACGCCGCCCTTGAAGTAAGGTCCAACAGGGGTGCACAGGATACGGAACTGATACTCATCCGCAGGCTTTACACCGATGACAGGGTTGCTGCCGAACATATAAGGACGAATGTACAGAGTTGCACCGCTGCCGTAAGGAGGCACGAAAGCATCGTTCGCCTTAACAGTCTCGGTAACAGCTTCCACAAAACGCTCCTTGGGGAAAATGGGCATCTCCAGTCTTGCTGCGGAAGACTCCAGACGTTCACCGTTTAAGTCAGGACGGAAGGTTACGATATGTCCGTCTTCTGTGGTGTAGGCCTTCAGGCCCTCGAATACGGTCTGTGCATACTGCAGTACACCTGCACACTCATTTAATACGATGTTGGGGTCCTGGGTCAGCTGACCGTCATCCCATTTGCCGTCCTTGTAATTGGACACATATCTGTAATCCGTAGGGATATAACCGAAACCGATATTACCCCAGTCAATGTTCTTCTTTTCCATTTTGTATTCCTTCTTTCCTGGTTTACCACTCTGCCTGTTGATTTCTCTTAACAGAATTTATTGATTTTCATTATTATACCATTTGTAATAAAAGTCAATATACACATTTATGCTTTCCAGTGCTTTTTTCAGCGAAAATGTGGCTCATTTCTCCTTTTAGCTGAAAACTCAAATTAAATTCACTACAATTATTTTTCTCCGGTAGCTTCCTGATATGCACTGTTCGCTACCACTGACCATCCGGTCTTATCCCCCGCAATGACCTGCAGATCTTCACTGCGGACCGCATAAAACTCCACGATCTGTGCTACCTCTGTGGACAGATTCTCTTCCGGATTCCGGTACAGCACGAAAATCTCACATTTTCCGTTCTGCGAGGTACGATTGTAGACCAGCGTGTATGCATAGGTCTTTCCCGCCTGCTCCTGTTCTCCCAGCTGCAGATAGAAATTGCCTTTGGCATTGTAGCAGACTTCGAAGGAAAAGCCCTGTTGTTGCAGCACAGCATCATATACTGCCTGTGCGTAAGGCTCTAAGGGATCCTGTACATCTTCCGCGGTTTCCGTCTCCGACGCATAGTATTCCGCAAGCCACTGTTCTTCCATCGCCTGCTTTGCTACCGTTTCTGCATCCTCCGGGTGGGTATTTTCTTCCTTGTCCATCAATTCCGTCAGATAAGTAATGTAATCCTCACCGGCAAGCTCCGTCTCTCTCCGAAACAGCACGCCCTCTGGACGCCAGTAGGAATACCAGTGCCTGTCCGGGAACTCCATCTCTTCCACACTGATCAGATTCTCTGTGAGCCGCGTCTCCGAAGGGATGTCATTTTCAAACCAAATCCAGGCAATTCCGGCAAACGTGACGATCAGGCACAGCACTGCCCACAAAGCAATGGCGATATCCTCCAGCCACTCCCATTTCCCGGGAGTTCCCCACTTGTCCCGTATTTTCCGGTGCAGCCTGATGGGTACTCTCAGATATACATAAAACAGGAGAAGCAGCAGACACAGCAGATCCCCCAGTAACAACACATAACTGCGAAAACTTACGGGACCACCCCACAGAATCATTCTGGCTGCCACATATATTCCTGCCAGAGTAAGCAGTAAAACCGTAACTGCCAAATATATCTTCTTTTTCATCGTTTTCCGCACTCAGGCTTTCTTGCGCTCGTACTTTAAGAACTGATAAGTGATGTCAAAATAGACCTGCTCGTCGCTGTCCGCGGTGATCTCCCACTCGGGATCGCTGTCCAGATCCGGGAAATAAGCATCCGCCTCGTAGGCATGATCGATCTTCGTCACATGTGCCACGTCACAGTAAGGCAGCATCTGGCGGTAAATACTCTCTCCGCCGATGATATAGATATTCTCTTCGTCATATTTCTTCAGTTCTTCCAGCAATTCTTCAATAGAGTGTACCACGATTGCATCCTTGACCTGATAATTCGGATCTTTTGACAAAATAATGTTGATGCGGTTCTTTAAAGGCATGCCCTGCGGGAAAGTCTCCAAAGTCTTGCGTCCCAGAACCACTACCTTACCGGTCGTCTCTTCGCGGAAATGCTTGTGATCGTTGGGGATGCGGATCAGCAGTTCGTTCTTGCTGCCGATGGCCCAGTTGTTGTCTACTGCTACAATTAAATTCATGGTGTACCTCGTTTCTGTTTGTTTCTATGATAATAACCGGTTTCTCCGTGCTTCGCACTCACGAAACCGTACTGATATTCGTATTCCGGGCTACCGCCCTACTTACTCATGTCAGATTGCAATCGGAATATCCCTGATCTGCTCCCCTGTCTGGTAGCCTTCAAGCTTCACATCATCCGGCGTGAACTGATAGAAATCCTTGATCTCCGGGTTCAGCCAGAACTTCGGTGCCGGGAAGGGTTCTCTGCTGATGAGCTCCTTAATGGCATCCACATGGCGGTCATAGATATGGGCATCCGCAATGACATGCACCAGCTCGCCCACGTTCATGTTGCAGACCTGCGCCAACATGTGCACCAGCACCGCATACTGTACCACATTCCAGTTGTTGGCTGCCAGTACGTCCTGGGAACGCTGGTTTAAAATGGCATTCAGTGTCAGCCTGTCCTCTCCCGCCTTCTGCGTCACGTTAAAGGTCATGCTGTAGGCGCAGGGATACAGATTCATCTCGTGCAGATCCTGATGGACATAGATATTGGTCATGATCCGACGGCTGAAGGGATTGTTCTTCAGATCGTAGATCACACGGTCCACCTGATCCATCATGCCTTCCTTATACTGATGCTTCACTTGCATCTGGTAGCCGTATGCCTTGCCGATCGAGCCGTTTTCATCTGCCCACTCATCCCAGACGTGGCTGTTTAAATCATGAATGTTGTTGGACTTGCGCTGCCAGATCCACAGCATCTCATCTGTGGCGGATTTTAATGCCGTCCGGCGCAAGGTCAGGATTGGGAACTCCTTCGACAGGTCGTACCGGTTCACCACTCCGAATTTCTTAATGGTATAGGCAGGAGTGCCGTCCGGCCAGTGGGGGCGCACTTTCTCGCCCTCCGTGCTGGTACCGTTGGTTAAAATGTCATTGCACATATCGATAAAAATATGATCCGCTAAACTCATGTTGTCTCCTTATTATATCGTTCTCTCTTAAATATAAACGGTTTCTCCGCGCTTCGCACTCTCGAAACCGTACACCCCTTCGTAATCCGGGCTATCGCCCTACTTACTCAGGGTTGTTTACTTTCCTCATAGAAGGCACGTCTTGCCTGCAAGCAGGCCTTCATGCCTTCTATGGGAAAGTTTATATTTCCCACTTGTCGCACAGGGAATTGATCTGGTCAGCGAACTTCGCCATATCCTTGTTGGTCATGACGCCCTCGCTCTTCGTAACCAGTGCCAGTAAGCGTCTTGCAGAGGCAAGCAGTCGTTCGAAGACTCCGGTAGCAGGCTTCGTCTTTTTCTGCACAGCAACAGGTGCTGCCTCATAGGTGAACTTATTGCCTGCCAGATCGAACTCCGTACCGCTGTAAGGAGCGTAGGCTCTCTGCCCGTACTCGATCTTCAGGCACTCAGCAAATCCGGTACATACGCTGTCCTCTCCATGTACCACGAACACCTTCTTCGGTTTTTCTTCAAAGGCCCGGATCCAGTCGATCAGGCCTTCCTTATCCGCATGACCGCTCAGTCCCGTCATTTTCCGGATCTCGGCGCGCACTGAAACCGTCTCACCGAACAGCTTCACCTCATCAGCCCCCTCTACCAGTGCCCGGCCCAGTGTTCCCACCGATTGATAACCGACGAACAGGATCGTACACTCCGGTCTCCACAGATTATGCTTCAGATGATGCCGGATACGTCCTGCATCACACATACCGGATGCGGAGATAATGACCTTAGGTGTCTCGTCAAAGTTGATGGCTTTGGATTCCTCACTGGTGATAGACAGCTTTAATCCTGAAAAAGCAATGGGATTAATGCCCTCTTTTACGAATTCCATCGCCTCATCATCGAAGCATTCCCACCTGTTCTCCTGGAATATACCGGTAGCCTCTACCGCCATGGGACTGTCCACATACACCGGGAAATCTTCATGCCCCTTTACCAGGCGCCCTACCTTGATCTTCCGCAGGAAATACAAAATCTCCTGGGTACGGCCCACAGCAAAAGACGGGATCACCACGTTACCGCCCCGGTCTAAGGTCTCCTGCAGCACCTTGGTCAGTTCTGCCACATAATCCAGCTTATCCTTCGGATGCAGTCTGTCACCGTAGGTAGACTCCATCACGACATAATCCGCTTCCTTCGTAGGTGTCGGATCCTTAAGTAACGGCTGGTGCTTGTTGCCGATATCGCCGGAAAATACGATTTTTTTCGTATTGCCGTCCTCCGTCAGCCAGACTTCGATGCTGGCAGAGCCCAGCAGATGTCCGATATCCGTAAAACGGATTTTTACTCCCTCACATACTTCCACGATCGTATTGTAATGGCAGGGAACGAACCGGCGGATCACACCATCTGCATCCTCCATGGTATACAGCGGCTCCACCACTGCATTATTCGCAGAACGTTTTGCCTTACGATTCTTCCATTCCGCTTCGGCACTCTGGATATGTGCACAGTCACGCAGCATAATGCTACACAGATCCGCCGTAGCATCCGTGGTATAGATCTGGCCTCTGAAGCCTCTGGCATACAGAAGCGGCAGAAGACCCGAATGATCCACATGAGCATGAGTCAGGAATACATAATCGATCATGGATTCCGCCACCGGCAGCGGCACATTTTCAAATACATTGACACCCTGCTCCATACCGTAGTCCACTAAAATATGTTTCCCGGCAACCTCCAGATAATGACAGCTTCCGGTTACTTCATGGTCTGCCCCCACAAACACAAGTTTCATAGCTCTACCTCCGTTTTTGTAATGTTATTTCAAAGCATTGGCTGTTTCATAGAACTGATAATAAATTCCCTTCTGCTCCATGAGCTGGTCGTGATCGCCTTCCTCCACGATACCATCGTCCGTCAGCACCAAGATCCGGTCCGAATTGCGGATACTGGATAGTCTGTGGGCTATGGTCAGGGTCGTGCGTCCCTCCGACAGCTCTCCTAAGGACTTCGCCACCGCAAATTCACTCTCATTATCCAGTGCGGAAGTAGCCTCATCCAGTATGATAATGGGCGGATTCTTCAGAAATACTCTGGCGATGCTGATCCGCTGCTTCTGTCCCCCGGACAGCTTCACGCCCCGCTCTCCCACATAAGTATCATAACCATCCTTCAGATCCATGATAAAATCATGTGCTCCGGCGCGTTTTGCCGCCTCGATCACGTCTTCTTTGGAAGCTCCCGGACGTCCATAGGAGATATTTTCATAAATCGTACCGGAGAACAGATATACATCCTGCTGCACGATACCGATATTGCCCCGCAGGCTCTTTAACGTAAAATGCTTGATATCCTGGCCGTCCAGCAGGATCTTTCCTTCCGAGACATCATAGAATCTGGGGATCAGATTGCACAGTGTCGTCTTTCCTCCACCGGAGGGTCCGACGATCGCCACCTTTTCCCCCGCATGGATCTGCAGGTTCAGATTCGTAAATACCTTATTGTGATCATCCGGATATTCAAAGCTTACTTTTTCAAAAGAGATCTCTCCCTTCGGATCTTTCAGTTCGACCGCATCCGGCTCGTCAAAGATCTCGATATCCGCATCCACGATCTGCAGAAAACGCTCGATGCCGGTCATACCTCTCTGGAACTGCTCGGCAAATTCGATGATACGACGGATCGTTGCGATCAATGTGGACACATACAGCATATATGCCACCAGATCACCTGCGGCTATCTTACCTCTTACCATGAAGATACCGCCTGCCACCAGGACTACCAGATACATCAGTCCGTCGAACAGCTTGACTGTGGTATTAAATGCTGCCATGTAGCGGTAGGTCAGCTTCTTAATATCCAGAAAGGTACCGTTGTCCTTCTCGAACTTTTCATTCTCCACTTCTTCATTGGTAAATGCCTTAACGACCTTATGTCCTAAGAGGCTGTCCTCGATCCGGGCATTCAGTTCGCCGATCTGATTGCGCTGCTTACGGAAAGCGCTCCGCATCCGGAAATTCAGGATCATGCACACACCGCACATAAGCGGTACACATAAAAAGATCATCAAAGTCAGCGGCAGATTGATATTTGCCAGAATGACAAAAGAGATCACCGTCTTGATCCCGGCGATGAAAAATTCCTCCGGGCAATGATGGGCGAATTCTGTCACATCGAATAAGTCATTGGTGATCCGCCCCATGATCTGACCGACCTTGGTATTGTTATAGTAGGTATTGGACAGCTTCTGCAAATGATTGTACGCATCTCTGCGCATGTCCGTCTCGATCTTCGCTCCCATGACGTGTCCCATATCGGACATATAGTAGCCGGCGATGCAGTCCACGATACGAAGTCCGAAATACAAAATGCCAAGCGTAAATATGGTCTTCACCGACAGGGCAGCCAGATCCCGCAGCCCCTCATTGGTAATATAGCGCATGATCAGTGGCAGTACCAGTTCACAGACCGTAGTCAGTGCCGCACAGAACAGATCCATGCACAGGGTAAAACGATATTTTTTAAAATAAGGTGCAAATCTGCGAAACAGTTCGCGGGTCGTGTATTGTTTATTCTCCATTGCTATTAAATTCCTTTTTGATCATTTCTATAAATGTTTCTTATAAATATTTTCCCTCTCCCTGATAAAAACGAACTTTCCCTTTTTGTTCTTTCTTCTGTTCATACAATGTATTGTCCGCAGCAGACAGGAAATCCCACACTCGGTTTGGTTCCCTCGGAATAGCACAGACACCACCTACAGAAATCGTAAGCCACGGTTCCAATTCGGAATCTTCATTGGGAATTTTGTATTCCCGGATACCGGCACACAACGATTCCGCATGTTCCATTGCATAGGTCAGATCACGCCCTGTCATCACTACGAGGAATTCATCCCCACCGTAACGCGCCACATAGTCTTCCGGGAATATTTTTTTCAACGTATCTGCCACTGCACAGATTCCTTCATCCCCTTTTCCATGCCCGTACCGGTCGTTTAGTTGTTTAAAATAGTCAATATCCAAAAATAGAATTCCCAGTTCTTTCTCATTTAATTTGCAGGCTTCAAAGACATCCTCTAGATAACGGTTCAGACTTCTCTTGTTGTACAGTCCTGTCAATTCGTCATGCTCTGACTGATACAATAATTTGTTTCTCTTCTTCGTCTGCTCCCGCTGCTCCTCTTCCACCGCCTGCAGGCGCTTACGCAGCTCCAGCATATACATGACCTGATTGCTCTCGATCATTTCGCTGCTTTCCTTGATGTGAAAAAAAGTCTCTGTAGCCTGACGGAATTCCTCTATAGACATCTGTGCACTGCAATAACGCAGCCGCAACATTAAAAGCTGTAGCAGCAGGCTCCTATTCTGCTCGATCGCCGCCTTAGGCTCCAGACAATCCAATATCTCCTGCAGCAATTCTATATTACCGGTCTTTTCCACGTATTGGAGAAGATTCTGAATACTGTCATATTCGGAAGATACCTGACGCATATCTTCCAATGCCATCACAGCCTGTCTTACATGGTCTGCCGCTTTTTCCCGGTGTCCTTCACTTTCTGCCAGATACGTGAAAAACACATTCGCCGCAAGTCTCGTTTCCCGAATGATCTCTTCGCTTTTTCCGGTTTCTTCCAGTTTGCGGTATACCTCCATTGCCTCCTGATCCATATCCAGATGCAGAAGACAACAGCCATATTCTGACAGCATTTTCCGGAAATTGATCCGGCTGTAAATGCTGTCGTCACCTGCTTTTTCAAATTCACGGATGCATTCCCTATAACATTGCACGGCTCTGTCATAGACTCCGATAAGATAATATGCATCCGCCATATTACTTAATACTATACTATGTACCATCTTATCATTGTATTTCGCTGTATAATCCAATGCCCTGCCATACTGTTCCATGGCCAGAGACAGATTGTTCTGCATATGTGCCACGATACCGATCATATTATAGGCCCTGGCTACGTGAATCTCCTGATCCGTTCCCAGCAGGCATCTCACACTTTCGTCCAGATACTTCAGACACTGTTCCTGATTCCCTGTATCCAGATGATAAAATGCTGCGAAATAACAGATCCTTCCATGGATTCCCCTATCCCTCTTCTCCGTCACAAAGGATAATGCCTGTTCCAGTGTCTCCCAAGTATAAGGGATCCCATCTGCCATCTGTTGGTTTAACCGTTCTGCTGTCTCTAACATCTGCTGTCTGTCTACACTCATATTTGTTCCATCCTGTCAATTCCCCAATGCTTTACTCCTTATCATTGTATTATTTTATACACCGGTGCGCAAGTTATTTTACGGAATAGATAAAATGTTTCCCTATTTTTTAAAAAAATGTTAGAATGAGAATATGTGTCGGAAATAAGCAGGAAAAAGGTATTATTTTTATGGAAAATATCGCAATAAACAAGAGATTTCAAGATCTGCATTTTGACAGCATCCAGGCTTTACGCGGTCTGGCGGCTCTTTTTGTGGTGTTTCAGCATGTCCGTTTCTTAAATTTTGGTGCCTTCGGAGTAGACATATTTTTCTGCATCAGTGGGTTTATGATCATGTTCACCACGGAAAAAAGTACAAAATATTTCTTCCGGAAACGTCTGATCCGGATTCTGCCGCTGTATTATCTGATGACGTTCGGCACTTACGCAATGCTGCTTTTCTTCCCGTCCATGTTCCAGCAGACTAGACACAATCTTTCCTACCTGGTCAAGAGCCTGCTGTTTATTCCTTTTGAGATCAGTGGTGGAATTATCCAGCCTCTGGTGCGGATCGGATGGACTATCAACTGTGAAATGCTGTTCTATCTGTTATTTTTCATTGCCTTTCATATCAGCATGAAATACCGCGGCCTGATCTGCAGTGCATTCCTGGCAGTTCTGGTAGGAGCAGTCCAGATATGTGCTCCGGTGATTTCCTCCTGGCAGTCTCCGATAGGCGGGTTACTTTCTCCTGTTCTTATTTTTTACGGCGATCCTGTCATGCTGGAATTCATTTTCGGAATCCTCGCCTATTATCTGCTGCGTTTTTTATATCACAGGCATTTGGAGCATCCGTTTCCTATGGCTGTAAGTGTGCTGTCTGCGGTAGGCATTCCGGTAATTTTTTGTCTGTTGGCATTTTTCACCCCCAGGATCAATGTGATCGGTTTCCGCAGGCTTCCGCTGTGGGGACTTCCGGCATTTGTACTGTTGGTTTTAGCTTTCCTGACCGGACGGAAGCTCTCTCTGCCCCGCTTTTTCATCCTTATGGGAAATATCAGTTATTCCCTGTATCTGGTGCATTACTATCCGGTAATGTTCTTAGACCGGGCGGTGTTCGACTTCTCCACCCTCTCTGTAATGTCTGTCATCGGAGTGATCTTAAGTGTGGCGCTGAGTATCGGGTTGGCTTACCTGTCCTGGATCGTTGTAGAACAAAAATTCTCCGGATGGCTGCGGAAGAAACTGCTGCACTAAGCATTTCCCTTATAGCACCGATTTAGTCATTTGACTATTTTGTAAATTGTATATGCAATTATCCAAAAAGATGCACACTTTTTCTGTTGACATTTAGAACGTCCTATAGTATATTATAACTTGTCTGTAAGACATGCGCGAGTGGCTCAGCGGTGGAGCACCTCCTTGCCAAGGAGGGGGCCGCGGGTTCGATCCCCGTCTCGCGCTTTTTTAATGCAAAAAAACAGCATCCTAAAAGGGTGCTGTTTTTTGCATTAAACGAGCCCAATCCTGGGCTCGAAGGTTCGAAGTCTCGCCTGCCGGCTCGGTCGTTGCTCCTGCAAAGCAGGGTCATCCACAGGATGACCGCAACCCGTCTCGCACTTTTCATAAAAAAGAATCTAAAAGGGTGCTGCTTCTTTGTTTTTATAGGGCGCAAGCCCGCGACGAAGTAGATGCGAAAGCATCTACGAGTTATACGGCTAAGGGTGCTGTTTTTTTGCATTAAACGAGCGTAGGTCTTGTGCTCGAAGGTTCGAAGTCTCGCCTGCCGGCTCGGTGGTTGCTCCTGCGTTAAATGGTATTATAACATATGAAGTAAATACAATTGAGAGATATTAATGTTTTTATGCAGTTTTACATAAAATAAACTATATAACAAAAAGTATAATACTTATGTCACAATAAGTAACTTTTAAAGATAAAACAGTTTTTATTCAATATTTCTATAAAAAACGATTCATTTTTCTTTAATTATATACAAACTGCACTTGAAAAAGTATGATAAAAATGATATTTTATAGTTAAGTAACAAAAATATATAAAGGAGAATGAAAAAATGAGAAAATTATTCAAGAACTTAACAGCAATCGGTTTATCAGTAACTATGGTTGTTGGTACAGCATCAATGGCATCTGCAGCAGTAGCTAAGGGAACAGATGTATCTAACGGAAAGGCATGGACATCATATTCTATCCATACACGTGAAGATAACGGCGTTTGGGAAGATAAGCTTATCGGAGCAGGACAGAAATATCAGAATAAAGAGAATACATACAAGAGTTATGGTGAAGATGCAAAGATTACAACACAGACATCAAGCAGTTTTACAATGAATGTTGTAAGTACAGGATGGAGTGCTAAATGGACACCAAAGGGAGATGTAGGACAGTCTAACCCATGGGGCGTAACAGCAGATAAGGTTGTTAATGTAGAAAGAGGACGTTACTACACAATTTCATTTAAGATTAAGAGTACTTTAAAGAATGAAATTATGAAGAGCCAGGATAAGAAAGACGCTAACGGTAACGTAGTTAAGGATAGCGAAGGAAAAGCTATGGGTGAAAACGTTGGCACAGGCAAATACAACTATGTAAAACATATTCACTTTAAAGCATTTGATAATAAAGATAAAGACGGTGCGGCTCTTAAGCTTTCAAACGTTAAGGCTACAATTGGTGGCAAGAGCGTTCTTTCAAGCACAAAGGACTTTAACCCATTTATCGCACTTGACAGCCAGAACACAGCAGATGACGGATATGTAACAGTATCAGCAGATGTTAAGATTCCATCACTTAGATCAGAATATCAGAAGAAACAGGCTCAGGCTACTTTAGGTATTAAGTTTGCATTTGG
>OOAD01001192.1_pt1 | contig 15270 bp, 13 predicted proteins | sample 1671151 | NCBI WGS metagenome assembly OOAD01 (sample SAMN06348127, study PRJEB24527) | human gut metagenome | biome: human gut; feature: ankylosing spondylitis patient; material: feces | host: Homo sapiens | place: China | collected 2015-10
CTTTTCTTTCGGGCGGGCGGAAGTGTCGGTTGCGGGGGCGCGGGGGCTCTCCGGCTGCGCGGGCGAGGCGTCTTCAATCTTTTCCGGCGCGGCGTGCTTTGCCGGAGCCGGGGAATGTTTTTCTGCGGACCTGCCGCGCTTCGGCGCTGCCGGGGAATGCTTCAGCGAATCCTGAAGATGCGGCAGCAGATCGGCCAGAATGTCCGCCGCGCCGGATACGGGCCGCGCGCCTTCCAGGAGCAGTTTTTTCGTGCCTTCACGGCAGGGGGCGCGCAGGGCGTTCGGCGAAGGCGCATAGACGCTTCTGCCCTGTTCCGCGGCCAGGCGCGCCGTGATGAGACTGCCGCTGCGCGCGTGGCTGGCCTCCGCCACCAGCACGCCGAGGCAGAGGCCGCTGATGAGGCGGTTGCGCACGGGAAACGCGCCGGGGCCGGGCACCCAGCCCGGAGGCATTTCGCTTGCCGCAAGGCCCTGTTCGACCACGTCGAGGTAGAGGTCGCGGTGACCGGAGGGGAAGGGCAGATCCACGCCTCCGGGCAGCACGGCGATGGTGCGGCCCGGACCGCCGAGGGCCGCGTGATGGGCGTAGCCGTCCACGCCGTAGGCCAGGCCGGAAACCACGGTCACGCCCGCGGCGGAAAGCTCTTCGGCAACGGCCGCCGTGAAGTCGATGGCTGCGGAAGAGGCGTCGCGGGAACCCACGATGGCCACGCACGGCGCGCGCAGAAGCGAGGCGTCGCCTGCGGCGTAGAGCAGCGCGGGCGCGTCGGGCAGTTCACGCAGCAGCGGCGGATAACGCTTGTCCGTCCACAGAATGATGGAGGCGCGAAGCGTGTGGGCGGCGTCCCATTCCGGACGGGCCGTAGCTCTCCAGGCGTTGTTCAGGTAGCCTTCGGCCTTCTGGGCGGGCACGCCCGCTTCCGGCCATGCGGGAACGTTGGTGACGGCCTCGTAGGCGGAGCCGAAATGCTTGAGCAGCAGACACGCCCCGCGCACGCCGAGACCGGCGGTGTGGCGCAGGGCCAGCGCCGCCCAGTATTCGCGGCGTCCGTCGTCGTTCAGAGCGGCGAGGCCCGTCTGCTGCGGAAGAGATTCGTTCATGTCAGGCTGCTCTCCCTTCGGTGTGGAAGAGTACCGCCGCCTTGGCGAGCGCTTCCTGCGTGGCGAGCAGGTACACGATGTCGCCGGCGAGAAGCTGCGTCTGGGCGTCGGGATTGTTGTTGATCGCGTCGCCGCGCCGCACGCCTGCGGCCGTCACGCCGTGTTCCTTGCGCAGCGCGGCCTGCGCGATGGTCTTGCCTGCGAGGGGGGAGCCCTCTTCCACGGCGTAGGCCACGAGCTGCAGATCGGGCAGGCTGTCCATGATGGAGCCGCCCATGCCGAGCCTGCGCTGCATGCCGTAGTTTTCGCGGCGGATGGCGGACACGTACTGATCGATGGTCTGGCGAGGCACGAGATAGTGGTTGAGCACGCGGGCGAACACTTCCAGCGAGGTTTCAAATTCTTCGGGAATCACTTCGTTGGCGCCCACTTCCTTGTAGGAGTCCAGATTGCCGAGGAAGCGCGTGCGCACGATGATGTGCAGCGAGGGATTCATGGCGCGGGCGTTGGCGATGATGGCGCGGCTGCCCGCCGGATCGGACGTGAGAATGGCGAGGGCCCTGGCCGTGGACGCGCCGAGATGTTCCAGCACCAGCGGGAAGGAGGCGTCGCCGTGCCGGATGGGTTCGGTGGCGCGGTATTTTTCCACGGTGTCGGGATTCATTTCCGAAATGATGTAGGGAATGCCGCAGCTTTTTGCGCCGTGGGCCATGATCTGCCCGCCGATGCCGAAGCCGATGATGATGAGATGATCCTTGAGCTGCCGGCCGTCGCGGATGATGCCGTGGGCGCTGTCCTCGGCGTCGTGTTCGTCGGAGTCGTCGGTGGCGGCTTCGGCGGTCTGCATGTTGGGCCGTTTCAGAATCTTGCCGGTGACCCTGGGAGCCGCGCCGATGAGCAGGGGGGTGAGCACCATGGTCAGAATGCTGGAGGCGAGAAAGATCTGATAGGCGTCGTTGCTGATGAGTTCGAGGCCGAGGGCGGACTTGGCGAGCACGAAGGAGAATTCGCCCACCTGGGCGAGGCTGAAGGCCGTAAGCAGGGCGGTGCGCATGGAGTATCTGAGCACGCGCACCGCAGGAACGACCATGAGGATTTTTGCCAGAATGATGGCCGCGGCGCACAGCGAGATGACGGGCAGATGCGTGAGGAAGAATTTGACGTCGAGCAGCATGCCCACGGAAATGAAGAAGATGCTGGAGAACACCTCCTTGAAGGGCATGATGCTTTCCAGCGTGTTGAGGCTGTATTCCGACTCGGCCATCATGAGACCGGCGAGGAACGCGCCGAGGGCGAGCGAGAGGCCGAGCCACGAGGTGATGAGCGCCACGGCGAGACACAGGCCGAGGGTGGTCATGAGCATGAGCTCGCGGCTGCGGGTGCTCACCACGCTGAACATGAGCCGGTGGAGCAGGTATTTGCCGAACAGGAGAATGCCGCCGATGACGAGCACGCCCTTGCCCACGGCGAAGATCATGGAATTGGTGTCGAGTTCGAGGCCGCCCGCAAGCAGCGGGAAGATGAGCACCATGGGCACGATGGCGAGATCCTGAAAAATGAGCACGGCGAGGCAGACCTGTCCCTGCGGGGATTCGGTGAGGGCCTTCTGCTGGAGAATGCTCAGCACGATGGCCGTGGACGAGAGCGTGACCATGCAGCCGTACACGATGCCGAGCCGCGGCCCGCTCCACCAGAACGTGAGCAGGAACACGAAGGCCATGGTGAGCAGCACCTGGGAGGAGCCGCCCAGAAAGAGCGGCTTCTTGAGCCGCACGAGCTCCTTGCCGGAGAGCTCCATGCCGATGGAGAACATGAGGAAGGCCACGCCCACGTCGGCCATGGTGTCCACGGCTTCGGGGCTGGGAATGAGTCCGAGGGCGGAAGGTCCGCACAGCACGCCGGTGAGCAGAAAGCCCACGATGGACGGCAGGCGGAAGCGCAGACAGACAAGAACGACGATGATGGAAAGGATAAAAAGAACGACGATTTCGCGAAGAATCATGTCTTCCATGGGGCAGTCTCGCAGAAAGGGATATGGAGAGGTGAACCATGTGTTCACAAGCCTGTTATTCTGTCATGTTTTCCGGCCGCATGCAACGGAACGGAGGGCGGATGCCGGGGGGCGGAACGTTCGTTCGGAGGACTCGTTCGGAGTGCGGCTTCGAGGCGCATCCGAGGGGGCGGGGGGGGCGTTCGGAAGCGCGCGGAAAACGGCCCGGAAAGATCCCCGGAATGCGTCCTGTGCTTCTGGGGAAAAGGCGGCCCGGACGCCTGCCCGGAGTGTGCGGCCCGGAGTCGCCACGAATTGGTCCCCGGAATGCGGCCTGAAAGCAGCGGGGCGAGGCTGCGCAAAGCTCCGGGCGCGCGCTCGAAAGCGCGGCGGCTGTTCCGTGATTTTTCTTTTGGGCCTTGCAGGGCGCGGGCGCGGAGCGAGGGGAATTCTTTGACAATGGGGAGAAATGGTCCTATCCTCATGCGTTATTTCTACTTTGCTGGAGTCCGTTCATGGCACAGATTCAGGCTATCAAGGGCTTTGCCGACCAGTTTCCGGCGCAGAGCCGTCTTTTTGAGATGATGGAAGCCACTGCCCGCGAGGTGTTCCCCCGCTACGGTTTTGGCGAACTTCGCACTCCGCTCATGGAATACACCGACCTTTTCTGCCGCGGCATCGGCACGGAAACCGACGTGGTGCAGAAGGAGATGTACTGCATTCCCGACAGCAAGGGCCGTTCCATGTCCCTGCGTCCCGAAGCCACGGCCGGCGTCATGCGCGCCTACATTGAAAGCGGCATCTACGCACGCGAGGCCGTGAGCAGATTTTTCACCATCGGCCCCATGTTCCGGCATGAACGCCCCCAGAAGGGCCGCATGCGTCAGTTCCATCAGATCAACTGCGAGTGCCTCGGCCCGAAGGAACCCGAGGCCGATGCGGAAATCATCTGCATGATGATGGAGTTTCTCGGCAGACTCGGTCTGAAGAACCTTACTTTGCAGATCAACTCTCTGGGCTGCTCGAGCTGCCGTCCGAAGTATCGCCAGAAGCTCCACGACTGGCTGGCCTCTCTCGATCAGTCGAAGCTCTGCGAAGACTGCCGCCGTCGCATGGAAACCAATCCCCTGCGCGTGCTGGACTGCAAGGTGCCCGAGTGCAAGGAACTCACGGCCGACGCGCCCGTGATTCTGGAAAACGAATGCCCCGACTGCCGCGCCCATTTTGAGGCCGTGCTGCGCCATCTCGACGCGGAAAAGGTGCCCTATCAGATCAATCACCGTCTGGTGCGCGGCCTTGACTACTACACCCGCACCACCTGGGAAGTGGTTTCCAACGAAATCGGCTCTCAGGGCTCCGTGGCCGGCGGCGGCCGCTACGACAACATGGTGGGCAAGTTCCTGGGCACTCAGGTGCCCGCCGTGGGCTTCTCCATCGGCTTCGAGCGGGTGTGTGGCATCCTGCTGGAGCAGGGCTACCAGATCCCCGGCGCAAAGCAGAAGATCGCCCTGCTGTACGGCAAGGATGCCGACTTCACCGCCGTTCTTGCCAAGGCTGCAGACCTGCGCAGCAGCTACAATGTCACCGTTCTGCAGCAGGCCAAGAAGCTGGGCAAACAGTTGGGCCAGCTGGAAGCTTCCGGTTTTTCCGGTGCCGCCTTTATGGATAAGGATGAGATCAAAATTTTTGCGCAGCAGTAAATAATTGCACACAAAGCCCCTTTACTTTTGATATGCTACCCCTAGAGTAGACAGAGTAAAAACAAAACTCTGAGTACTCTTGGGGTATTTTCATGTCAAGAAAAAACACCTCAGAAAATCGAGCGATTTTCTGAGGTGTTCTTGTTTTTCTGGTTTAAAAGCCGGTAGGCGGCACATAGTAACTGGGGATCGAGGCTGTTTTCTGCACATTTGCCTGCTGGCGCAGTGCTGAACGGGTCACCTCTGCCCAAGAATACTGGGTCATATACTCGCCGCGATAGGAATTGGTGGCCGAGCGGCTGCCCCGCAGGAAATTGTAATAATCACAATCCACCTTGCTGGTGTCAAGCGCCAGTGTGCTGCGGCCGCGGATGAGCAGACCGGTAACACCTGCATCCTCCAGTGTATGGCTCAGGTCAAAGATCAGATTGCGGAGATGGCTGTGCAGCGATGCGGTGTCGGGCTTATCCTCCCACAGCACGGCCAGCATTTCGCCGTTGGTGCAGGTGGCACCATTGCGATCCACCAGATAGGCCAGCAGCTCCTTGCTCTTGCTGCGCTTGAAGGCCAAAGCGCGCCCGCCCACGAAGATCTCAAAATTGCCAAAGCACTGGATCTTGATGCCGACAGGGGCATTCTCCGGCGGGTAGCGCAGATGCTCCAGCACATTGCGCACATCTGCCTCGTTTGCAGGCTTGAGTAAAAAGCCGCTCACGAAGATCTGCAGCGCTTCCAGCGCATACTCCGGGTGCTCTGTTACCACAATGATGTTGCAGCGCGGCTGCAGCTTCTGGATCATGCGCGTCAAAGCAAGCCCGTTCATGCCGGGCATTTCCAGATTGAGGAAAGCCGCGTCCATCGGCCCCTGACGCATCCAGCTCAGTGCATCCTCGGTCGTCATGGCGCTGATATAGTCACAGTCGGGTGCAACGCGGCACAGGATGCGGATCAGCGAGTTGATTGCAAGCTGTCCATCATCGACGACCAGTATCTTCATTCGTACACCCCCGCAAGTTTACCATACATGTTCCCTGTTTCAGTTTAACACTTTGTCCTTTGATTCGCAAGTTTTTTTGCACAAAAAGCCAGAAGCTCCACACTTCTTTACAAAAGGACGTTCCTTCCCCATCCGTTTCCTCACGAAGCAGCTGGCTGAAAGCAGTCAAAGCAACTATACAAGATACTCTGTGCCATCCAGTCCGGTCAGTTTTTGTGCTGTCGTTTGTCCCACACGGGTGCAGAGCCGCTCATACGCCTGCCGCATCCGGGTCGGGCGGGAGGTGCAGTTGTGTGCATCGGAAGAGACCGCGTCCACCAGCCCGGTCTTGACCCAGTGCTCCAGCTGCATCCACTGCCAGAAGCCGCTGTTCAGCACAGTGGAGCAGTTCACCTGACAACACAGGCGGTACTGTTCGTGCAGGCGGGCCAGCAGGCCGTGCTGCGCAAGGCAGGGATACCGCTCAATGTGGGCCACCAGAATGCGGTAACCCGCACCCGTGATCTCCTGCAGAGCCGTTTCCAGCTCCTTTGCCGTTATGTTCGGCACAAATTCCAGCAGCACCCAGCCGGTATCTCCCAAGGTCAGCAGCTGGCGCTGGACTGCCGCATATCCCGTCGCAGGGGTATACAGCAACTCAGAGCCGTGCTCCAGCTTCAGGTCGTAGCCTTTTTGTGTGCAGTATGCGCGGGCCAGCGCCAGATGCCGGTCGTAGATTTCCTGCGGGAAGCGTTCCATGCCCGGCGTACTGTGCGAGGTAGCAAACAGGTGCCGCACACCGTCTGCTGCCGCTGCATCCAGCATGGCATACATTTCTTCTCTGGTCTGCGCACCATCGTCCACGCCGTAGACGAAGTGCGCATGATAATCCGTAAAGCCGCTCATTTCTTTTCCGCTTCGTGGCTCCGTTTGTAATACTTTCTGTAATAGCCGTACTTTCCATACTTTGAGTAGGATTTGTAGTACTTGCGGCCCATATAGTTGTCGTAGTCCACCTGATTGAGCACGGTGCCCAGAATGGGGCAGCCGGTCTGCTCGATCTGCTGCTTCACGTCCAGCAGCTCCTGACGGCTCACATCGTTGTAGTGCACTGCGATCAGGGTGCCGTCACATGCCTTGGCGATCTCCGCCGCATCGATGACCACGCCCACCGGGGGTGCGTCCACAATGACGTAATCTGCCATTCTGGCCAGCATATCCAGCAGTTCGGCAAAATGGCTGTTGGTCAGCAGCGCCAGCGGGTTGGGCACATCGCGGCCCACCGGCACCATGATCGCGTTGGGGATGTCGGTCTGGTAGATGACCTCATCCATGCCCACCATACCGGCCAGAAAATGGGAGAGGCCCTTACCGTCGCTGCGGCCATCCTCATATTTCAGGCCGTAGTCACTGTTGACCAAGCTGCGGCGCAGGTCTGCGTCCACCAGCGCCACCTTGATGCCGCGCTGTGCCAGCGTGCGCATCAGGTTCATGGACAGATAGCTCTTGCCCTCTGCAGCATGGCAGCTGGTGATCATGATCTTTTTGACACTCGCACCTGCAAAGGAGAGGTTGGTGCTCAGGGTATTAAAGGCTTCATTTCCCGCATAATCCAGAGCCGGAAATTTTGTGATCTTCAGCTGTTTCATGCTTTCCTCCCAGAGCTGCCACCCACACGGCGGCGGACATCATTGGCAAACCGCTTGGTGCGGCGCTTGAACTCGCTTTTCTCTTTCGGCTGTTCGCCAGCATCGGCCAGCGGGATCGATGCCAGCACGACCATGCCGGTATACTTGCGGATATCATCGGCAGACTTGTAGGTATCGTCCAGCATGGTCCGCAGCACCACCACGGCACAGGCCAGCACAAAGCCCACTACAAAGCCCAGCAGGATGTTCTTGGCCTTGTTGGGGCTGAACGGGTTCTCCGGCACACGCGCAGAAGACATCAGGGTGGGCTCGTCCGTCTTCATCTTTTCCGAGATGTACTTTGCGCCCACATCCGCATACTCGTTTGCGATCGCTGCTGCTTCTTCCGGATCCGGGTTCGTGACCGTGATATCCAGCATACGGGTGTCGCTGGTGTTGGTGACAGACAGCATACTGGCCATATCGGTGTAGGTGTAATCCAGATCCAGGTTGCTGATGACCTTTTCGTGGACTTCCCACATTTCAAAAACCTTGATGTAATCGCTGGTCAGCTCACTGCCGACCTGCAGATCGGAGAAGTTCAGCACCGAATCATTGCGGCTGACCACATAAATGGTAGCCGTTGCCTTGTACATCGGCGTTACCAGAAAAAACGTATAAAGCGCCATCAGTACGGCACCCACCACAGCCGTGGCTGCAATGAGCGTCCAATGGGCCAGCAGACCCATGAACAGTTCCAGAAGATCAATGGTATCTTCTCCCTGCTCCGGCTGTGCCGCCAAAGCTGTGCGCTCCTTCACAAAAGTATCTTGCTGCACGATTTCACTCCTTACCTATAATACTGCATAATATTGCCGCCCATGCGGCCCGGGCATTGTGCCCTTTCCTCTATTTTTCTGAATCCTATACGCCAAAAATGCGGCGTTCCCTTTTTCATCAGGGAGCACCGCAGAACATTTCTAGTTCTTAGCCCTCAATGGTCTTCACGGCCACCAGAACGAAGTTGGAGCCATAGAGCTTGACCTGACGGCCCTTCAGGTTCACCACGATCTTGCCATCCACGACCTTACCGGGCACAGTATAGTAGGTATAGGTCACAGTGCCGTCTGCCTTCGTCTTGGGCACAGCCACCAGAACGGTAACTTGCTCGTTGTCCTCGTAAGCAGCCTCAATGACCTTGGACTCAATGGTCAGCTTAACATTTGCAGCGTCGAGCAGGTTAGAGGTCTGCATCTCAAAGGCCTGCGTTACAGTAACATCTATAGTCGTCTTCTTTTCTTTCGAAGCGCCCGCAGCCTTCTGCAGGTCTGCATCAGAAGTGATGTCCTGCAGGACTTCCTTGACCTGAGCGGTATCCTCCTTGGCAGTGACCTTCACATCGCTGACAATGCCCAGAACACCGGTGACGGTAGCAGAACCGCTGGCCTTGACCTCATCTGCCACAGTCTTGCTGGGCGTTGCTGCCAGAACAGACACACCCATGCCCACGACCATCGCAGCGGTCAGAACAGCGCTGATAACTTTCTTCATAATGAAGATCTCCTTTCACTTCAAGCCGCACTCCCCAAGATGCTGCTTTCTATCGCAAATGCTTTTCAACATTTACATCATTCTTCAACAGGCTCCCAGAACAGCGTCAGAACCGCTTTCTGGATGGAAGCTTCGGTCGGATAGAACTCGGTGAATCCGTCCTCTGCCACCTTGTGCTCGCCTTCCAGTGCAATGGCAGGCTCCACAGTATCATCTTTGGCAGCCCACACCTCGTTCACCAGCCGGCCCTTTGCAAGGTCGGTGACCAGATAAGGCTGCAGCGCATCGTACACCTGTGCGGTGAACTGCTGATCCTGCTGCACCCTGCTTTCCAGCTGTGCGGAAAGCTGTGCAAGATACTCCTCCTGCCGCACCATGCGGGCTTCGTTGGTGCCTTCGCCAATATCCATGCGCCTGCGCACAAAAATCTCAGCCTGATCGCCCTGCAGCGTCAGGGTAGCTCCCTTGGTCATGGCCGGGTCTGCTGCGGAGAAATCATCCTCCAGCGTCACGGTCACACCGCCTGCAAGGTCGTTCAGCACCGAGATGCCGTCCAGACTCATAGCCAGATAGAAATCAATGTTTTCCCCCTGCAGCAGGCGGGACACCGCATCACGGGCATAGCCGCAGCTTTCCTCCTTGCCATCGCCAAAGCCATGGGCAAGGCTGATCTGCATCTGAGTGGTGCCCACCGGATTGCCCAGCATACCCAGCACCGTCACCTCTGCCATGGTGTCGCGGTCGATCTTGAGCTGACGGACCGTCTTGTCTTTGCTGTCTATCACAATGAGCCGCTGAAAATCCGCCTGACCGCCCTGATAAGAGCCTTCTGCTTCCACCTCGCTGTCATGGTCGATGCCCATAACAAGGATGGTGGTCAGGTCTGTGCGCCTGCGGTAGGTCACGCCGTCCACTTCCATGGTCTCGGCGGTCTCCTGCGGCAGCTCCGTCCGGGTCTCCGGCTTTTGGCTGCGCTTTTCCAGCCAGCTTCCGCCCACAAAAAACAGTACAGCTGCCAGCACCAGCACAGCCAGCGCAGCAGCGGCACCACGATATTGTTTTTGTCTGTTCAAGCGGGTAAGCTTCCCTCTTTTCTTCGGAATATAGTTTTCTGCGGGAAGGTCTTTCCATTGCCACAGAAAGATATTCCTTGGCCTATTATATCGTCACAGGTGTGCAACTGTCAATGTATTTTCGTTATTTTCCGGCAGGAAATTTCGCATTTTCAGCCTTTAGGGAGCCACAGATAAACACAAACCCCGGCCATGCAGAGTTCATCCGCACAGCCGGGGCCAATTGGTATTTTATTTGATATCCAGTTCAGGCGGCACATCGATCTGGTCCGAGACATACTTACCGTTCTTTTTGCGCTGCCGCACGCACTCCGTCAGCAGATATTCGATCTGCCCGTTCACCGAGCGGAAGTCATCTTCGGCCCAGGCGGCAAGGGCATCGTAGAGCTTCGCGTTCAGGCGCAGGGGCACCTGCTTTTTTGGTTCTGCCATCAGTACAGGCTGCCGCTGTTCACGATGGGCTGGGCATCACGGTTGCCGCACAGCACCACCAGCAGGTTGGAGACCATTGCCGCCTTGCGCTCGTCGTCCAGCTCCACTACCTTGTTCTCATTCAGGCGTTCAAGGGCCATTTCCACCATGCCCACAGCACCGTCCACGATCATCTTGCGGGCATCGATGATGGCGCTTGCCTGCTGGCGCTGCAGCATCACGGCCGCAATCTCCGGCGCATAGGCCAGATAGGTGATGCGGGCTTCCACTACCTCGATGCCGGCCTCGGCTACATTCTTCTGGATCTCGTCCCGGATGCGGGCGGCTACCACCTCCGAGGAGCCGCGCAGACTGCCCTCATCGGCTACGCCGTCGCCGGTGGTATCCACATTGGGAGCCACATCATAGGGGTAAATGCGCACCACATTGCGCAGAGCGCTGTCGCACTGCAGGGAGAGGTACTCCTTGTAGTTGTCCACATTGAATACGGCCTTTGCGGTATCGGTCACGCGCCAGATGACCGCAATGCCGATCTCCACCGGGTTGCCCAGACAATCGTTGATCTTCTGGCGGGAGTTGTTGAGGGTCATCATTTTGAGCGAGATCTTCTTGCTGGTCGATTCTGCAGTCTGGGGACTGCTGTTGCCTGCCTTAAGCAGGGCCGCCATGCCGGTCTCGCCGCTGTTCACATCGCCGCTCTGGCTCAGTTTGGTGCCAGCTGCCGGGTTCACCGCGGTGCAGAAGGGGTTCACCCAGTAAAACCCCTGTCCCTTCAGGGTGCCGATGTAATCGCCGAACAGGGTGAGCACCAGTGCTTCCTGGGGCTTTAACACCTTCAGGCCGCAGAGCAGGAAGATGCCCGCCACCCAGTATGCGATGGACAGGATCGTGAGCAGGATGCCCGGAAACAGGCTTTCGTCCAGCAGAATGATGCTGTAGAAAAACAGCAGGACGGTAACAGCATAGCCCAGCAGGGTGAGCAGCAGCATGACCATGCCGTTCTTTTTGGTCTGCAGAATTTTCTCTTCCATAACAGTTTCCCTCCTTCACAGGGTGCGGAAGTATTTCTTTATGATATCAAAATCATATCACTATATATCATTCTTGTCAAGTCCTCCGCAGGCAAAAAAAGAGCCGCCGCACAAACACTGTGCAGCAGCTCCTTTTTGTTTATCTTTTTATAATGTAAGGGGCACTTGCTCTCAGGCGAAGGTCAGCACCACCTTGCCAGCGCCGCTGTTGCGGTCTGCAAGGGTATCGAATGCCTTCTGGAAGTCCTCTGCCTTGAACACATGCGTGGTGATCTCATCGACCTCTTTCAGGTGGTCAGGCAGGATCTTGACCACCTCGGGGAACTTCTGATACTGATGACGGGTCCCCAGAATGGTCAGTTCCTTTGCATTGATCTCCTTGAAGTTCACGGGGATCGGCTCCTTGCCAAAGGTCATAGCCACCAGACGGCCTGCGGGAGAAAGCTGGCTGGTTGCATGTGCCAGCAGTGCGGGAACGCCTGCGGCCTCAAAGATCACGTTGACACCCTCGCCGTCGGTCAGTTTGTTGATGAACGCATCCAGATCTTCCTTCATCGGGTTGATGCTGTAATCTGCGCCAAAGTCCTTTGCCATGGCAAGGCGGCTCTCGTTCGGCTCAGACACGATCACGGTAGCGCCGCGTGATTTTGCAATGTTGGCAACGATCAGGCCGATGGGGCCGCCGCCGTGCACCAGCACCACATCGCCGGGGCGCACATCGCCGCGCCAGTTTGCCTGCAGGCCAATCGTGAACGGCTCGCACAGAGCAGCCTGCTGATAAGTCATCTTGGAAGCATCGTACTCATACACCTGGCTGCGCGGCATGACCACATATTCCTGAAAAATGCCGTCCACGATGCAGCCCAGAACCTTCAGTTCACGGCAGACATTGTGGTGGCCGCAGCGGCAGGCATAGCACTTGCCGCAGTAGGTGATCGGCTCAAACACAACACTTGCGCCGGGCTTCAGGTCGGTAACACCCTCGCCCACTGCGATCACCTCACCGGAACCCTCGTGGCCAAGCACCACAGGATACTTTGCATACGGGTTGCTGCCATGATAGACATGCACATCCGAGCCGCAGATGCCGGCAGCGTGCACCTTGACGAGCACCTGATTCGGCTCCTTGATCTCAGGCATGGGACGCTCCACCAGCTGCATATCACCAGGGCCATTTACAACAATTGCTTTCATAATCATGTTCCCCTTTCCAAAGCTTCAGATACCCGGGCAGGACAGGAAACCGCCATCCACGGCAATGACCTGGCCTGTGATGTAGCCAGACATTTCCGGATCAGCAAAGAACCGCAGTGCACCCACCAGTTCCTTCGGGTCGCCAAGGCGGCCCATCGGGGTGCGGTGGATCACGTTCCAGTAGCGCTGGGTGTAGGAACCATCCGGGTTCACATACATGTCATGGTTCAGCGGCGTGAGGAAGTAGCCGGGTGCGACCGCATTCACACGCACCTTGCCTGCCGTGTTGGACAGGTAGTTGGACAGCCACTTGGTAAACATATCCACAGCGGCCTTGCTGCTTGCGTATGCAGGCACCATGCTCAGTGCATCGTAGGCTGCCATGGAGGTAATGTTAATGATGGAGCAGCCATCGCGGCCCACCATGTTCACTGCAAACACCTGACATGCCATCACAGTGCCCAGCCAGTTCACATCCATGACGCGCAGCAGCTTATCGCTGTCGATGTTGAACAGGGTACGGGACGAAGCCAGAACGCGGGCCTTTTCCGCGGCCAGATCTGCTGCCTGCGGATCTACCTTGACGACCTCTGTTGCCTTTTCGTCGCCTGCGGCATAAGCTTCCGAGGTGGTTTTTGCCAGCGGGTCCTGAATGCCTGCGCAGTTGATCAGCACTTCATAGCTGCCAAAGTGCTGCACCACAGCATCGCGGGCCTTTTCCAGCGAAGCTTTGTCCGTAACATCCACCTGGAATGCTGCGGCATCGCCGCCAGCCTGTTCGATCTCGCAGGCCACCTTCTGGCCTGCCTGAATGTTAAAATCAAGAATCGCTACCCGGTATCCGGTCTTTGCAAACTCCTTGGCAAAAATGCTGCCGAGGCCGCCTCCGGCACCGGTAATCACTACAGTACGGCTCATTGTAAGTTCCTCCAATCAATCATACAGTTATCTCAATCATACAGTTATCAGGCAAACAGGCTGGGGATCCACAGGGTGATCGGCTCACAGAAGGAGACCAGCATCAGCACAATCAGGCTGGTGATCAGGAACGGCATATTTGCCTTGAAGGCTTTCCAGCTGGAAACGCCGCCGATCTGGGCACCGGTGCAGATGCACATGCCAACGGGAGGCGTGGTCAGGCCGATCATCAGGTTCAGAATGGCCATCAGAGCAAAGTGGACCGGGTTCATGCCAACAGCCGTTGCCACCGGCAGCAGCACAGGGAAGGTGATCAGGATCGCCGCCAGACTTTCCATGAACATGCCCACAAAGATCAGCACGAGGTTGATCAGCAGGATAACGAGGATGCGGTTCGTGGTCATGCTCAGGATCGCGGTAGCAACCTTCTGCGGGATGCGCTCGTTGGTCAGGATGAATGCGAACACGTTTGCCAGACCAATCAGGATGATGATGGAAGAGCAGGAGCGCATATTGGTGTAAACGATGCGGGGCACATCCGAGAGCTTGATCTCTTTATAGACGAACACGCCCACAATCAGGGAGTAAACGCAGGTCACGATGGAAGCTTCGGTGGGGGTAAAGATACCGGAAAGGATGCCGCCCAGCAGGATAACGGGCATCAGCAGCGCCCAGATGCCCTTGCGCACGGAGGAGCCGATCTTCCTCAGGTTGGGCTTCTCATGGGCCGGCAGATTGTGCTTGTGGCCGTAATACAGGCCGTAGGCAATCAGAGCCACCGCCAGAATGATGCCCGGCAACACGGAGCCCAGGAACAGCTCCGCCACGGACACATTGGTGATGCTGGCGTACACGATCAGCACAATGGAGGGCGGAATGATGGGACCCATGGTGGAGGCGGCGGCGGTTACGGCGGCGCTGAAGCCGGGATTGTAGCCGTTCTTGATCATGCCGGGAACCATGATGGAGCCGATGGCGGCGGCGTCGGCGACGGCGGAGCCGCTGATGCCGCCGAGGAACATGGAGGCGGCGATGTTGGAATGGGCGAGACCGCCGGGAATGCGGCCGACCAGCATGTAGGAGAAGTCGATGAGGCGCTGGGTGATGCCGCACTTGTTCATGAGATCGCCGGCGAGCACGAAGAAGGGCACGGCGAGAAGGGAGAAGGAGTTGAAGCCCTGGAACATGCGCTGCACGACCACGAGCAGGGAGGTGTCGTGAAGCATGAGGCCCGCCACCGTGGTGAAGGCGAGGCAGAGGGCGACCGGCACGCCGAGGAACAGCGAGACCAGAAAGACGAGAAAAATGAGCATGAGCATGACGAGATCCCTACTTGCTGTCGCGGTTCTGAGAGAGGGGATCGAAGACGGGGGCTTCCTGAGAATTTTCGCATGTGGCGGCGACTTCGGAGATGTCTTCCATAACGGTGCTTGCGATGCTGGCGTTGGAGCCGGCGCTGGTGGGGAAGCGATCCTGGAGCATGTCGGCGATCATGGAAAGGGCCATGAGGGCGCCGCCCACGGGCATGCAGAGGTACGGATAGATCATGGGAAGCTGAAGCGCAGGAGAAACCTGCATGGCGCCGCGCATGGCAAAGGCCCAGCCCTTGACCGTGACGAGCAGGAAGAAGGCCAGCATGACAAGCTGAATGATCGGGGCGAGATATTTGTCGTACA
>OOAD01001198.1_pt1 | contig 15165 bp, 12 predicted proteins | sample 1671151 | NCBI WGS metagenome assembly OOAD01 (sample SAMN06348127, study PRJEB24527) | human gut metagenome | biome: human gut; feature: ankylosing spondylitis patient; material: feces | host: Homo sapiens | place: China | collected 2015-10
GAAGATGGTCCAGGATGTCAAGCCCGGCGGCGTGTTCATGATCAACTGCCAGTGGTCCGATGAGGAGCTGGGCCAGCACCTGAACGCCGAGGCAAAGAAGTATATCGCTGACAACAACATCCAGCTGTATACCATCAATGCTATCGATAAGGCTATCGAGATCGGCATGGGCAAGCGCACCAACACCATCCTGCAGTCTGCATTCTTCAAGCTGGCTGACGTCATGCCCATCGAGGATGCCGTCAACTTCATGAAGCAGGCAGCTCAGAAGAGCTACGGCAAGAAGGGCCAGGACGTCGTTGAGATGAACTGGAAGGCTATCGATGCAGGCGTTGACGCCATCCACAAGGTGGACGTGCCCGCATCCTGGTCCAACCCCGAGGCTGATCCCGCACCCAAGGCTCTCACCGGCCGTCCGGAGCTGGTCAAGCAGATCCGCGATGTCATGGAGCCCATTGCCCGTATGGACGGCGACAGCCTGCCTGTCTCTTCCTTCGTGGCAAATGCAAACGGCGAGTGGGAGCAGGGCGCTTCTGCATACGAGAAGCGCGGCACCGCTGTCAACGTCCCCGAGTGGGATGCTGCAAAGTGCGTTGGCTGTAACCAGTGTGCATTCGTCTGCTCTCATGCTACCATCCGTCCCTTCCAGCTGACCGCCGACGAGCTGGCAGCTGCTCCTGCACAGACCAAGAGCCGCGACAACAAGCCCGCAAACGAGTACAAGTTTGTTATGGCTGTGTCTCCTCTGGACTGCATGGGCTGCGGCGAGTGCGTCACCGTCTGCCCCACCAAGGCTATCACCATGGTGCCGCAGGACAGCCAGGCCGATCAGCAGGCAGTGTTCGACTACTGCGTGGCCAACATCTCCAAGAAGCCTTCCAAGTTTGCTGACGATACCGTCATCGGTTCTCAGTTCAACCAGCCGCTGCTGGAGTTCTCTGGCTCCTGCGCAGGCTGTGCCGAGACTTCTTACGCTCGCCTGATCACTCAGCTGTTCGGCGAGAAGATGTACATCTCCAACGCTACCGGCTGCTCCTCTATCTGGGGCGGCACCGCTTCCATCTCTCCGTACACCGTCAACAAGGACAGCGGCCATGGTCCTGCATGGTGCAACTCCCTGTTCGAGGATAACGCAGAGCATGGTCTGGGCCTGTACATCGGCCAGAAGACCGTCCGCGAGAACCTGATCAAGGAGATCGCAGAGGTTGCTGGTTCCGACAAGGCTTCTGCTGAGCTGAAGGCTGCCTTTGAGAAGTTCCTGGAGACCAAGAACAACACCAAGGCCAACGACGAGCCCGCAAAGGCCCTGATCGCTGAGCTGGAGAAGGCTGCTGCTGCCGGCTGCGAGAAGTCTGCAGAGATCCTGAAGAGCAAGCAGTACATCGCCAAGAAGTCCGTCTGGATCTTCGGCGGCGACGGCTGGGCATACGACATCGGCTTCGGTGGTCTGGACCACGTTCTGGCTTCCGGCGAGGATGTCAACGTGATGGTCTTCGATACTGAGATGTACTCCAACACCGGTGGACAGGCTTCCAAGGCCTCCAACATCGGCGAGGTCTGCCAGTTCGCTGCTGCAGGTAAGGAGATCAGCAAGAAGAGCCTGTCCGAGATCGCAATGACCTACGGTTACATCTATGTTGCTCAGATCGCTCTGGGCGCTAACATGAACCAGGCTGTCAAGGCTATTGCCGAGGCTGAGGCTTACCCCGGCCCCTCTCTGATCATCGGCTACGCTCCCTGCGAGCTGCACGGTGTCAAGGGCGGCATGACCAACTGCCAGAACGAGATGAAGAAGGCAGTTGAGGCTGGTTACTGGAACCTGTTCACCTTCAACCCCGCCAACAAGGCTCAGGGCAAGAACCCCTTCACCCTGACCTCCAAGGCTGTGGATGCCGAGAAGTATCAGGCACTGCTGGCAAACGAGACTCGTTACAGCCGCCTGACTCGTGCATTCCCGGAGCGTGCAAAGCAGCTGTTCGCTCGCAACGAGCAGGTCGCAAATGACCGTTACGAGCATCTGACCCGCCTGGTCGAGCTGTACAAGTAAACCAAAGTTCTTTTGACTCTGGCTGGAAACTGCCGCAGCGGCACCTTAGTCCCGAAAGGGCGGCTGCTCCGTGCTGGCGATTACTGCGCAACGCAGCAGTACGAAACTGTGGCCCCGGCCAGAGAAGAAATGACAGGCTTATTTCTACGCAGAGACTGGAGCTTTGTACTCCAAACTGATTTCAACTCTCTGCCCGCGTCCGAACGCGTCGGGGCGGGCAGAGCATGAAATACCAAAGCGCCCGCGAGGGTCCTTGAAAGCATACTTCGCGTGTGTCAGGAGCATAAGGTCTGTTCGCAGATACCTTGCCCCGCCTGCTGCATAAGACCTGCTTGCAGGTATCTTGCCGCAGTCAAAAACGGATCCCGTTTTTAGCGCCCCGCTCACTGGAAACAGTGTCCGGGGCGTATTTTTGTGTCTTTTACACTTTCTTCATAGGTTTTTCATGAAATCCGGTGCGGAATCTGCTATACTACAGTCATGAGGATTCGGGGCCGCAACCGATTCCTTGTACATGATTCCTCCTCACACCAAAGCAATATCCGAACACAGCGCCCTTTCCGGTGAAGCCGCAAGCACCGGGGAGGGCGCTGTGCGTTTTTCTGCGTCGATATTCCGGAAATGGATGCCTTACAGGGTTGACCGGGCATTTGAGTGGAGATATAATAAACCTATAGGCTAAGAAACTTAGTAAAACAAATTTGTGGAGGTGAACGCAGGACAATGGACCCGGATCATAGTCGAAGACGATGGAATGATGCGGCCGGAATGACCGCGAAAGGTGCTGCGTTCGCCTTTTTTGTACGCTGAACAGCGGAGTATCCACTGTCCGGCTGCCGTACAAAAGAGGCGCAGCTTTGCGCGTGCAGATGGGCAGTGCGGCCCGGGGTCTGCGGCGCAGGAGCGGCGCTTTTTGCGTTGATGCGGCTGTGTCCTCCTGAGACAGAAAAGAGGAGGAACACAAATGGAAGAAGAAAAGAAGACCCCGGAGCGCGAAGAGGAACAGGCTCTTCCGGTGCAGGAGCTGCCCACGGATATTCCCGCTGAGGTGCGCCAGAAGCTGGCCGAAGACCTGAATGAGCAGGCCACCGAAGACCTCAAGCAGGACGTCCGCGAGGCCGAAAAAGAGGAGGCCAACGACGAAGAAGTCAAGGCCAACCCCGAGATGCTGACCAAGAGCCGTCTGCTCAAGCTGCTCGTCAAAAAGCAGTACGTCAAGCTGCGCGAAGTGACCGAGGAAGAGCAGCCCGCCGACCTGGCCGAGCTGCTGGAAGAGCTGGACGAGAACAACCGCCTCGTGGTGTTCCGTCTGCTGAAAAAGGACGTTGCAACAGAAGCATTCGCCTATATGTCCGATGAGGCCCGCGATGACCTCGTGAATGCTTTCTCCGACGTCGAGCTGGTGAGCGCCATCGAGGATATGAGCCTTGACGACGCCGCCGACCTGCTGGAAGATATGCCCGCAGGCGTGGTCAAGCGGGTGCTGGAAAAGTCGTCCCGCCAGACCCGTGAGAGCCTGAACAAGCTGCTGAACTACCCCGAGAGCTCTGCCGGCAGCCTGATGACCCCCGAATACGTCCGTCTGCGGCAGGATATGACCGTCAGTGACGCCTTCGCCGCTATCCGTAAGCAGGGTGAGAACGCTGAGACGGTCTACACCTGCTATGTGGTGGAGCGCAACCGCCTGCTTGGCGTCGTGTCGGCCCGCAACCTGCTGCTGTCTGACCCCTCTACCCCCATCGTGGACATCATGGACGACAATGTCGTCACCGTGAAGGTCACGGATGACCAGGAGTTCGTGGCCCGCGAGATGCAGCGCTACGACTTCACCGCGATGCCTGTTCTGGACAACGAGGGCATGTTCGTCGGTATCATCACCATCGACGACGCGATCGACGTCCTGACCGATGAGAGCACCGAGGATATGCAGAAGATGGCAGCTATTCTGCCCGACGACGATGCCACCACCTACTTCGGCACCAGCGTCTGGACCCACGCCAAGCAGCGTATTCCCTGGCTGCTCATCCTGATGCTCTCTGCTACCTTCACCGGCATGGTCACGACCCACTATGAAGAGGCTTTCGTCAGCCTGCCCCTGCTGGTCTCCTTCATGCCCATGCTGATGGATACCGCCGGCAACTGCGGCAACCAGATCAGCACCCTGATGGTCCGCGGCCTCGCTCTGGGCGAGGTGGAGCCCAGCGACTTCCTCAAAGTTCTGGGCAAGGAGCTGCGGGTCTCCGCCATCGTCGGCGCGGTGCTGGGCCTCGTCAACGGTCTGCGCATCTACCTGATGTACACCTACCTCTACGCCGGCCAGTATGACAATGTCATCGGCTACGCAGTGGTCGTCAGCGTGTCGCTGTTCTTCAGCGTCATCCTCGCAAAGCTGGTGGGCGGTATGCTGCCGCTGGCCGCCAAGAAGCTGGGCGCCGACCCGGCCATCATGGCGACCCCCTTCATCACCACCATCGTGGACGCCTGCAGCTTGATCCTCTACTTCCAGATCGCACAGGCTGTCTTCCGCGGCATGATGTAAATATGCAAAAACGTCCCCGCTCAGTAAGTGCTGAGCGGGGGCGTTCTGCATTCCGGACACAACAAGACCCCCTTCGGCGCTTGCGGCGACGCCAGAGGGGGTCTTGCTGTTTGGGGTATTGCTTTGGTGTGAGGAGGAATCATGTGCAAGGGGCGGTTGCGGCCCCGCACCCTTGTGAGCTATAGTATACCCGAATTACCGGCCAAAATCATGTCTTTCCTGTGAAAGATTTGTTAATCGGCCTGTGAAATTTTTGGAGCGGAAATGCAGCGCTTTGCTTACAGCGTCTCGATGTCGCTCACGATGCGCTTACGAGAGGCGGTGTCAAAGGTATATGTCACGCGCTGGCCGCCGCAGGTGAAAGCAACGCTCGCAGAATGGCTGGTTTTCCACAAATTCTCATAGGTTGGCTGGTCGGTGACATATTCGACCTCGATGGTACGCTCTTCACCTGGCCTGATGGTGAGGTTGTCATAAGTGCGCCAGATTTCGGAACCTCCAATATCCTGTGCGCTGAATTTGGGCTGAGTCAGGAGGGTACCGTCCAGTACGGTGTCGAAATTATCGCCGCTGAGCGTCACGGACTTGGAGCTGACATTGGTCAGGACGATTTTAGCGCCGACATAGTAGATAGGTACGTCGGAACTGGCACTCCGGAATCTGCTGGTACCAAGTATGCAATCCTTTGCCACGATACCGCCGACTGCACCCTCGATCAAAGCCTGATTGACAGCCTCATTGGTGGAAGAGCAGGACGTCAGAGCGGCGGCAGCAGCTGCAACGCCCAGACCTCTCAGGAATACTCGGCGGGAAAACATCTCAGACATTCTTCATACCTCCGTGCGGGCGGGACGCGCCCTGTTTTGACTCGATGATAGCATAGAAAAGCCTGTGGTACAAGCGGTTCAATGTAATATATAACAAAGTGTCTCACAGCGCCGCGTGCTGACGGCCCATCTCCACATAAGCTTTTGCGTTCTCGATGTTGTGGGCCAGCTGGTCGTCCCGGATGGTCTTGATGACCCGGGCAGGCACGCCTACCGCCACCGAGTTGTCGGGGATGACCATTCCTTCAGGTACCAGCGCCCCGGCCCCGATGATGCAGTTTCTGCCCACGACGGCGTGGTTGAGGATGGTGGCATGCATCCCGATGAGGCTGTTGTCCCCCACCGTGCAGCCGTGGACGATGGCGCTGTGGCCTACGGTGACGTTTTTGCCCAGAACGACCTGCCCGCCGGGGTCGCAGTGGAGCACGGCGTTGTCCTGCACATTGCTGTTCTCGCCCAGTATCAGTGCGCCCTCGTCGGCCCGCAGTACAGTCCCGTACCAGATATTCACGCCCCTGCCCAGTGTCACGTCGCCCAGCACCGTCGCATTCGCCGCCACAAAGACAGCGCCCTCATCCCGGGGCATTTTTCCACCAAAGGAGAGCATCATTGTTGAAAAACCACCTTTCTCTTTTGCTTCATTTATGGTATTCTTTATTATAGCTCTTATTGTCGGAGCAAGGAAGCCCCCAGGCTTCCGAAGGAGTATCAATTTATGCAGTTTCATCCCTTTGCGCGGCGGTTTCTGGCTCTGATCCTGACCGCTGCATTCATGACTACAGCGGCACTGTCCGGTTTCGCCGTCTACGCGATGCCCATTCAGGCCGCCTACTCGCAGGAATCCATCTACCTCTTCGATGCCGACACCGGCGAAGCTCTTGTGGAGCAGAACCCCGACCTTCCCCGCTGCGTTGCCAGCCTGACCAAGATGATGACGGCCCTTCTCGTGCTGGAAAGCGGCACCGACCTCAATGCCAGTATCACCATCCCGGCCAGCCTCACGCCGGAACTTCAGTCCATCCGGGCCAACCGTGGCCACACCATCGGCCTGCAGACCGGCGAGACGGTGCGCCGCATCGATATGATGTACGCCATGCTCCTGCCCAGTGCCAACGACGCAGCCAGCGTGCTGGCCGTCGATACCTCCGGCAGTCTGGCCGCCTTCGCGGCCCAGATGAACGTCCGGGCCAGTCAGCTGGGCTGTACGGCCACCCATTTCACCTGTCCCCACGGCCTCTACGACGGCGGCAACTACTCCACGGCCCGTGATATGGCGAAGATCGCGCTGGCCTGCTATGCGGACCCGACCTACCGCCAGATAGCGGACACAATGTCCTATAAACTGCCCGCCACCAACGTGCATCCGGCCCGGACGGTCACGACCACCAACAAGCTTTTGCAGCCCGGCAGCGGCTATTACCGCAGCTATGCCCACGGCATGAAGACCGGCTTCACCACCCAGGCCGGGCGGTGCTTCGTTACCTTTGCCCAGCAAGACGGCCATACTTATGGGCTGGTCATTCTGGGTTCGAACTCCCAGAATATCTTCCGGGAGGCGGCAGAGCTGTTCGACTGGGCCTTTACCAGCCCCGAACTGCACCCCGCCCCGGCAGAGCCCGAGGTTGAACCCGAGAAGCACGGGCTGAGTGCATTCTGGCACAAAGTGTTTGGCTGATGTTTGAATGTTAAGGAGGACAAGCCTATGAATCGATCCACCTTCCTGCGCCGGAGCACGGCGCTGCTGCTCACGCTGGTGCTGATGGTCTGTGCCGCCCTGCCCGGGTTTGCCGCTTATCAGATGCCCATCCAGACAGCCAGCGACACCGAGTCGGTCTATCTCTTCAATCTGGATACCGGCAAGCCCATCCTCAGGCAGAACTCTGACCAGCAGCGCTACATCGCCAGCCTCACCAAGATGATGACGGCTCTGCTCTTCCTCGAGAGCGGCAAGGACATGAACGCTGAGATCACCATCCCCACCAGCCTGACCCAGGAGTTCAAGGACATCCAGAACGCCAACGGCTCCACCATGAACCTCCGCATCGGCGAGACGGTGCGCCGCATCGACCTGCTTTACGGTCTGCTGGTGGCCAGTGCCAACGACGCGGCCAGCGTCATCGCCAGCGACGTCTCGGGCGGCGACCTGACGGCCTTTGTGGCCCAGATGAACGCCCGCGCCAAAGAGCTGGGCTGCACGGATACCACCTTCTCCTGCGTCCACGGCCTGTACGACTACGGCAACGTCTCCACGGCAGAGGACCTTGCAAAAATTGCCGCTGCCTGCTACGCCAACGAGACCTATATGCAGGCCGCGAACACCCTCACCTATACGTTGCCCGCCACGAACCTGCACCAGAATGAGCGGAGCATCAAGTCCACCAACCTCATGCTAGACCCGGAGTATGCCTATCACCGCGACTATGTCCGGGGCATGAAGACCGGCTTTACTACCCTCGCAGGCCGGTGCTTCGTCACCTTTGCCCAGCAGGACGGCCACACCTACGGCCTCGTGGTGCTGGGCAGTGATATGAACAACATCTACCGCGAGTGTGCGGAGATTTTGGATTGGGCCTTCTCGAGCTTTTCTGACCGTCAGCTCGTGGACACGGAGACGGTGCTCACCACTATCCCGCTGACCAAGTGCCGCACGGAGGAAGCCGTGGAGCTCTACGCCGCCAGCGGCCTCAGCGGCTACGGCCACGCCGACGATGAAGTGACCTTCGAGTTCTCGGTGCCGGAGAGCACTTCGGCCACCGTCAAGGAGGGTGCTGTGCTTGGCACGGCCACCGTCTACCTCGACGGCTACGAGATGGGAACGGTGGACCTTGTGACCCACAAAGAATATGTGTCGGACTTTCGCACCGACGCCAAAACGACTCTTCTTCTCATGGCCGCGCTCATCGGCATCCTCATCGTGCTGGGCTTCCTGACGATGGTGGCCGGCGGCGGTTCGCTGAACCTGCGGCGGCGGAGTCGGTCCCGCAGAAGATAATAGGATCAAATAGCAATAGCAAAAGCTCCCCGGAAGGGGAGCTTTTACTTTATCCAAGCTTCGCTGCAAGAACGGAAAGCGTGATTTTGGGGTTCACCTGTGCGGCGAGCCGCTGAATGGCCGCATCGGCCAGCGAGAGGGCGCGGCGGGCGGCGTCACCCGTCAGAGGGGTGCTGGCACACCCCCGGAGTCCGGCGGCGGCCACGGCCCGGAAATCGCCCAGCAGGGCCGCTGCTGCGGCCTTGTCCTTTTCGTACCCGGCAAGCAGGACGGCGGCGGCATAGCTGTCGTGAGCCGCCGCGGCCTTGGCCAGCGTCAGGGCCTTTTCCACCTGTTCCCGGCGGGCGTCGTCCCGGGCGGCGGCAAGCACTGTGCCGATGTGGCCGTCGAACAGCTCACTGTAGAGCCGGGCCTGCTTTTTGTCCACGCCCTGCCCGATGCACCACTGGGCGCATTCCTCGGGGCTGACCGGGGCCACGGCGAAGCTGATGCAGCGGCTGCGGATGGTGGGCAGCACACCGGCCAGCGAATCTGCCGTCAGCAGGAAAAGCACGCCTTCCGGCGGCTCCTCCATCACCTTCAGCAGGGCGTTGGCGGATTCCTCGTTCATCCGCTCCACATGGTAGAGCAGGACGGCGCGGCCCTCGGCAGAGAGGCTCGTATTGAAAATTTCGGTGCGCATGGCCTTGACCTGGCTGACGAGATACCGCCCGCCCGAGCCCATGCCGGTGACGGAGATGGCTTCCCGTACCACGCCGGTCTCGATGCGGCCGCTGTCGCGGTCGCCGGCTTTGCCCACGGCACGGCAGCATTCGCCCCGCAGAAGGGCCTCAGCAGGTGCGCCGCCTGCCGGGTAAAGATAGTCTGCCGCCACGCACCGGGCCGCGTAGCCCGCGCCCAGGCCCGTCTCGCCCACCAATAACACGCTGTGGGTCAGGCGGCGGCTGCCCAGCATCAGGCGGACGCTGTCTTTCAGGGCCGCATTGCCCGCAAGGCGGTCTATCATCATGTGCGGCTCACCTCCGGTTCTTCCGCTTCCACTGCTCCCGACGTATCCACGCCCGGACGCTGCGCAGTGCCTGCGGCCCGAAGAAGAGCGCAAATCCCAGCATACTCAGCAGATAGCTCACCTTATACAGCCACCCGGCGGTGAGGAAGCTGAACAGCCACATGGCAGCGGCAAACAGGCCGAAATACTTCACCCTTACCGGGATGACGAAGAACAGCAGCACCTGCACCTCGGGGTAGAGCATGGCGAAAGCCAGCAGCAGCGACAGCGACAGGCAGTAGGTGTCGGCGGGGATGCCGGTGACGAGACAGCCCAGCACGGTGCCGATCATCCCCAGCAGGAAGTAGAGGTTGAAGCGGAAATCGCCCCACTCCTTTTCCAGCGCCGTGCCGATGAACCATGTGAAGTAGATGCCGAGGATGACGCTCAGCGGCCCGCCCCCCGAAAACGGGATAAAGACGAAGGTGATGAGCCGCCACACCTGCCCCATCAGCAGCAGGTTCCGGCTCAGGCCGAGATAGACTGAGATGAATTGGTTGACGAACAGTTCGATGGCGTAGACTAAAATCTGTCCACCTACGATGATAGAGATGAGGTTGGGGATGCAAAAGCGGCCGTATTTCCGCTCAAGGCGGGAGATCCAGTTCATAGGCAGACGCCTCCGTGAAAAGAAATTTTTGCGGCCCATGACCGGGGCCGTTTTCTGTCTTTCATTGTATCATGTTTGCCCGGCCCATTCAAGAAAATCCGTGGGAAGTGCGGGACTCCATTTGGGGCGGGTATCGGAAGAGTATCCCATCTGGAATGATTTTTTAACTTTTTCCACTGGGTTTTCCACCGATTTTGTGAAAAAGAAGTGGGTTTTCCCACAGTGTTTTCCACTTTTTCCACCGAGTTTTCCACAGAAAATTGAGCTTTGGGTTATACACGATGTATTCCAAAACGGGAAAAGAGGGAAAATCTGGAGAGAAAAGGGGTCGAAGAGCCTTTTTTTGAAAAGAAAGTCGAGGCCAAAAATTTATTTTCTGCGGCGTTTCGCGCTTGGGGCAAAAGCGCTTCTCCCCTCTGGAATTTTTGGCGCAGGAGTTTTCCACAAACGCTGCCCGGCAAAAACCATGTGTGGAAAACCGTGGGAAAACCCGAGTTTTCCACAAACTTTGCAGGGAGAAAGAAAAGCGCCCCCGGGGCCGGACGGCCCGCAGAGGCGCTGGAATGCTGGAAAATTTATACGGCCCCATAGATGCCGTGGACGGAGACTTCGCCGGTGAAGACCTTCTCCTCGCCGCTGTCGGTGCGGACGATGAGCTGGCCGTCGGCGTCCACGTCGATGGCTGTGCCGCTGCCTGTGCCGCCGCCCGGCAAATCGAAGGTGACGTGGCGGCCCAGGTTGACGCAGGCCGCCTTGTACTCGTCCCGGAAGGGAGCGAAGCCCTCCCGCGCGAAGGTGTAGAGCGGACGGTCAAAGCCGAAGTCCGTCAGCGCCTCGGCCAGCCACTGGGGGTCGGCGGCAAGATCCACTTTTGCGCCCTGCAATTCGAGGGAGGTGCCGTTGGGCAGGTTTGCGGCGTCGAAATAGCTCTGGGGCTGTGCCAGATTGATGCCGATGCCGCAGACGATGCCCCGGCCCTGCATCTGGAAGCCGTAGCTGACGCTCTCGCAGAGGATGCCCACGATCTTCTTGCCGTTCAGCAGCAGGTCGTTAGGCCATTTTATCTGGCAGTCCACGCCGTAGCGCTGGGCCAGCTGATCGCGGACGGCAAGGCTTGCCAGCAGCGGCAGGGTGGCAGGCTGGGCCAGCGGCTCCCGGATGACCGCCGTATAATAGAGGGCGCGGCCCTCGGCGTTCACCCAGCTGCGGCCAAGACGGCCCCGGCCTGCGGTCTGATTGGTGGTGTATACCGCGCCCACCGGGCCGAACTCTTCAAAATGCTCTTTTGCGTAAGCGTTGGTGCTGCCGCACTCGGACAGCCAGCGCACCTCGTTGATGCTCATGCTTTGGGTACCTCTTTGTGCTCGTGGCTGACCACCTTGCCGTCGGCAAGGGTCAGGATGCCGTAGGTGTTGGGGCCGGTATAGCACCGGCCGCAGGAGCCTGGGTTGAACAGGAACACCCCGCCCCGCTCTTCTGCCACCGGGATATGGGTGTGACCGAAGAGAGCGACGTTCGCGCCCCGGGCTGCGGCTGCGTCAGCCAGCGTGTCGAGGTCGTATTTCACCCCGTACATATGGCCGTGGGTGTAGAAGACGACCACCCCGTCAAAGGCGGCAAGCCCGTCCAGCGGCTCCAGCGCACCGAAATCGCAGTTTCCGGCTACAGCATAGGCCCGCAGAGAGGGGTAAAAGGTGAGCGCCTGCTCGAGGTCGCGCAGGCCGTCGCCCAGAAAGACGAGCGCGTCGATGCTGTCCGCCTCGGCGGCCAGAATGTTTTCGATGGCCAGACGGCTGTTGTGGCTGTCGCTCAAAATCAGAAGTTTCGTCACGGGAAAAGGATCCTCCTCAAATTTTATTCCGGGTCGCGCTGCTGGATGGTCAGCAGTACTTTATACACTTCGCTCTTGGAGTAGGGCGTCCCCTGGGCTGCGGCCTTGGCGGCGGCAGTGGGGCCGAAGCCCTGTCCGGTCAGCTCGAGGGCGCGCTGTGCGGCCTGCTCGAGGGTCATTTCTGCTTCCGGCTCTGTGGAAGCTGGCGCACCGGCCATGACCAGAACATACTCGCCCCTCGGCTCGTTGGCGGCGTAGTGGGCCTGTGCCTCCCCGAGGGTGGTCTTCCAGATCTCTTCGTGGAGCTTGGTCAGCTCACGGCAGAGGGTGATGCTCCGCTCCGGGCCGAAGGCGTTCACGAGGTCGTCCAGCGTCGTGCGCAGCTTGTGGGGGGCTTCGTAGAAGATGACGGTCCGCTTTTCACCCAGAAGCTCAGCAAGACGCTCTTTTTTCTGCTTCCGGTTCACAGGCAGGAAACCCTCGAACACCCAGCGGGAGGTGTCCTGGCCCGAGACGGCCAGCGCCGTCACGCAGGCGGACGCCGCCGGGACAGGCACGACTTTGATGCCCCGGGCCAGCGCGTCCCGCACGATGACCTCGCCCGGGTCAGAGACGCAGGGCATTCCGGCGTCAGAGCAGAGGGCGCAGTTCTCGCCCGCCTCAATGCGGCGCAGGATGCCCTCGCCCTTCTGCAATGCGTGCTCGTAGTAGCTGACCATCGGCTTTTTCAGGCCCAGATAGTTCAGCAGCCGCATGGTCACGCGGGTGTCCTCGGCGGCCACGAAGTCCGCCGCGCCGAAGGTGGCGGCCACGCGGGGCGGCATGTCGTCCAGATTGCCGATGGGGGTTGCCACGATATAAAGAATACCGGCCATGATTGACCTCCCTGATGTTATTATTTTACTTCTCCGTACATCGCCGCCCCGGCGGTGATGAGCACATCTGGTTCGATGCGCAGGCCGGTGCGGCGGTTTTTCTGGGCTTCCACAAGGAAAAGCCACGGCGCGGCGCTGGGCTTATTCTTCACAAAGGCCAGACGCTTCGGCTCGAGGCGGTGCGCCCGCAGCACAGCCAGCACCTCGGCCAGACGCTCGGGCCGATGGCAGAGGGAAAGCTTTCCGCCGTCTTTCAGCAGGCGGAAACCACAGGCGCAGACATCCTCGAGGGTGCAGTCCGTCTCGTGGCGGGCCGTGGCCCGGCCCGCGTCGGTGCTCTGCGGCCCGGCGGTAAAGTAGGGCGGGTTGCAGGCGCAGACATCGAACTGGCCCTCCCCTTCCCGGAAGGTGCGCAGGTCGGTGAGATAAGGGGTGATGTGCTCGATGCCCTGCGCGGCCACAGCCTCCTGTAAGAGCGCACTGGCCTCGGGCTGCAATTCCACGGCGGCGCAGAGGCCGCGATGGCCCCGGTCGTGCCACTCAAGGCTCACGATGCCGCAGCCGGAGCACAGGTCTGCCGCCTTCTGGCTGCGCCGCGGCTCGCAGAAACGGGCCAGCAAAAGCGCGTCCGAGCCGAACCGGTGGACGGTGGAGCAGTATACTTCTGTTTTATTATACAAAATCTCGGTAGAATGTTCCATACGCCCAGCCGAAATCCTCCGACAAAATATTGTGTCCCGAAAGATGAAAAAATTATGCAAGAAAGAAAAGCAGCAGACCCGCCTGGCAGGTCTGCTGCTTTTGATGCGTTATTCGCGCGCTATCTGCTAAAAATTATTCAGCGGTGATAGCACCGGTGGGGCAAGCGCCCTCGCAAGCGCCGCAATCGATGCAAGCGTCTGCGTTCACAACTGCAACGCCGCCCTCAACAGCGACTGCACCAACGGGGCAAGCGCCCTCGCAAGCGCCGCAGCCAACACATGCGTCAGAAACCTTGTGTGCCATAATAGAACTCTCCTTTATCTCCCCGTGCTCAGTATTTATGAAGAAATCTGCCCCTGCACGGCTCTGGCAGATCCCTCGGAAATCGTATCCTTGACTGCATTTTAACAAAGCCGTTTCAAAAAGGCAAGACTAACCGTACCCACCCAAAAGCAATTTTTCGTTTTTTGGTGGGTTGCACAAAAGCACAGGCTAACTTTTGGAGAAATTTGAAGAGGTTTTTTGGCGAAAATCACGAAGCAAAGTTAGTTTTAACAGACTAACTGATCGGAGACCTCGCCATTTCCAGCCTCTTATTTTTTATCTTTTCTGCTGCAGCCGGGGCAGGACGAGGTGCCGTCGGCGTTGGCCGAAGCCACCACCGGGGCGGGATTGCGCACGCCGGAATAATCGTCGTCCGGGTCGGGGCGGCGGGGTGCGCGCTTGCCGCCGGAGATATACTCGCAGACGCTCACCTTATAGTACCGGGGCGCGAAGGCCTCGGTGCCGCAGCGCACCCGCAGATAGCCGGAGATGGGGTTGACCTCGAGCACGGTGCCGAGGCCGTCCGGCGTGCGGACGGTGCTGCCCACCATGGGCATGATGCTGTTCAGGTACTCGTAGGCGCTCTCCTCGTAGGCAAGGCAGCACATCAGACGGCCGCAGGCACCGCTGATCTTGGTGGGGTTCAGCGAAAGGCCCTGCTCCTTGGCCATCTTGATGGAAACGGGCTGGAAATCCTTCAAAAAGCGGCTGCAGCAGAAGGGCTGACCGCAGATGCCCAGACCGCCGATCATCTTGCTCTCGTCGCGCACGCCGATCTGGCGCAGCTCGATACGGGTGCGGAACACGCCGGCAAGATCCTTGACCAGCTCGCGGAAGTCTACGCGGCCGTCCGCGGTGAAGTAGAACAGCAGTTTGTTCATGTCGAACGTGCATTCCGCGGTCACAAGGTTCATTTCGAGCTTTCTGTCCTCGATTTTGCGCTTGCAGACGAGAAACGCCTCGTCCGCGCGCTTGCGGTTGCGCTCGAGCGTTTTCATGTCCGCCTCAGTCGCGATGCGGATCATGCGCTTGAGCGGCTGCACGACCGACTGCTCGTTCACCTCGGTGTTGCCCTGCACGCACTCGCCGTATTCCAGACCGCGCGCGGTCTCGACGATTACGCCGGTACCGGCGGTGACTTCGGCATCCTGCGGGTCAAAATAATACATTTTTCCAACGTTTTTAAAACGCACTCCAATTACGATGGCCATTCAGGACCTCCCAATCTATTTTTTCGGCATGATTTCATCGGTGTCCAGCATGATGGTAACTGGACCATCGTTTAACAGTTCAACCTTCATGTCTGCGCCAAACACGCCGTGCTGAACAACTGGAACAACCTTGGCAGCTTCCTTTAACATATACTCATA
>OOAD01001205.1_pt1 | contig 15088 bp, 18 predicted proteins | sample 1671151 | NCBI WGS metagenome assembly OOAD01 (sample SAMN06348127, study PRJEB24527) | human gut metagenome | biome: human gut; feature: ankylosing spondylitis patient; material: feces | host: Homo sapiens | place: China | collected 2015-10
AATTGAAGCGGCATACCGGAAGCTGTTCCGATATGCCACGGAACAGAAATTTTTGCTGGATGACCGCTTTTATGAGGAATATATGGTGGACGCGCTGACCAGTCAGGAAATGGAACAGTATATTACGAGAATCGCCGTAAAAATTTTAAGATAGATGTACTCCGGAGGGGAAAAAACAAGATTTTCACAAACTTTTTTCATTCTCCTCTTGACCATGACGCAACGTCACCCATTATAGTGAGGGTACAACAAGTTGAATTGACATAAAACTGAGACGATAAACACACCAAAAAGGAGAAAAAGCATGAAAGTATTAGTAACAGGCGGAGCCGGATTTATCGGCGGAAACTTCGTACATCACATGGTAAACAAATACCCGGATTATCAGATCGTAAACCTGGACCTGCTGACCTACGCAGGAAACCTGGAGACTCTGAAACCGGTTGAGGACAAACCGAACTACAAATTTGTAAAAGGTGATATCGCAGACGAAGCTTTCATCATGGATCTGTTTGAAAAAGAGAAATTTGACGTTGTTGTCAATTTCGCAGCAGAGAGCCATGTAGACCGTTCCATCGAGGATCCGGGCATCTTTGTTCAGACCAACGTAATGGGAACCCGTGTACTGCTGGATGCTTCCAGAAAATTCGGCGTAAAGAGATATCATCAGGTATCTACCGATGAGGTTTACGGAGACCTTCCGCTGGATCGCCCGGACCTGTTCTTTACAGAGAATACCCCGATCCACACCTCCAGCCCGTACTCTGCATCCAAAGCAAGCGCAGACCTGTTTGTACTGGCTTACCACAGAACCTTCGGTACCCCGGTTACCGTTTCCAGATGCTCTAACAACTACGGCCCGTATCACTTCCCGGAGAAGCTGATTCCGCTTATGATCAGCCGCGCACTGGCAGACGAAGAGCTTCCGGTATACGGAAACGGTGAGAATGTCAGAGACTGGCTGCACGTATCCGACCATTGCGAAGCAATCGACCTGATTATCCATAAAGGTAAAGTAGGCGAGGTTTACAACATTGGCGGACACAACGAGAGAACAAACCTTCAGGTAGTACAGACCATCCTGAAAGCTCTGGACAAACCGGAATCTCTGATCAAATACGTAAAAGACCGCCCGGGCCATGACAGAAGATATGCAATCGACCCGACCAAGATCGAGACTGAGCTTGGATGGAAACCAAAATACAATTTCGATACCGGAATTGCACAGACAATTCAGTGGTATCTGGATAACGAAGACTGGTGGAAACACATCATCAGCGGTGAGTATCAGAACTACTTCGCTGAGATGTACAAAGACCGTCTGTAAGAGAGAAAAGTGAAATGCAAAGGCCGCAAAAAAGCGGCTTTTGCGAAGGAGTGGTGGATATGGATCAATATTATACCACTGGTGAATTTGCCCGGATGGCCCATGTGACCATTCGGACAATTCGCTATTACGACAAAAAAGGGCTGCTGAAGCCAAGCTTTATCAACGAATCCGGTTATCGGATGTATTCGGATGAGGATTTTCTGAAGCTGCAGAAAATATTATCGCTGAAATATCTCGGATTTTCCCTGAATGAGATCGGAAATATGACGATTCACGATACGAGTGCGGATATTCTGAAATCATTGAAAATGCAGATCGGACTTGTGCACAAGAAGATGGAAAATCTGGAGCAGATGGAAAAGGCGCTGCAGAATACGACACAGATTCTGGAGGAGACGAACCAGATCGACTGGACCGGCATTTTGAACCTGATTCATCTGACCGATATGGAAAAGATGCTGGTGGAGCAGTACAAAAACGGGGAAAACCTGAATATCCGTATTTCGCTGCACGAGCAGTATTCCCAAAATAAAAAGGGATGGTTCCCGTGGCTTCTGGAACAGATGGATTTTGACGGTGCGCGCCGGATTCTGGAGATCGGCTGCGGAAACGGGCAGCTCTGGAAAAAAGCGGAGCCATCCGTGCTGAAAGGAAAGTATATCTGTCTGTCTGACCTGTCGGACGGCATGATCCGGGATGCGGCGGAAAATCTGGGAGAAGAAAAGGCATCCTGTTTTGATTTCCGGACACTGGACTGCCAGAAGCTTCCGTTTCCGGATGCGGAATACGACCGGATTATTGCAAATCATGTTTTGTTCTATGTCCAGAATCTGTCCCGCGGTCTGCAGGAAATCAGCCGTGTGCTTTCAGATGACGGCGTGTTCTACTGCAGTACGTATGGAAAAGGCCATATGAAAGAGATTACCGATCTGGTACAGGAGTTTGATCCGCAGATCAATCTTTCGGAGGTGGCGCTGTATACTATTTTTGGTCTGGATCACGGAGAAAAGCAGTTAAAGCCTTATTTTGGCAGCGTAGAGAAAAGAATCTACGAGGACAGTCTCTGGGTCGACCGGCCGGAGCCGCTTCTGGACTATATCCTTTCCTGCCATGGAAATCAGAATGAGTATCTGTATCCGAGACAGCGGGAATTCAAAGAATTTCTGGAAAAGAAAATTCAGAAACACGGCGGAATTGCGATCACAAAAGAGGCAGGGGTTTTCATCTGCAGAAAATAACGGGAGAGGCCGACATGAAAATGGAGGTCTCTTTTTTATCCCTCATTTTAGGCAAGTTTGACAAAAATGTTAAAAAATAAATACAGAGTATGTTTTTTGTATTGCCAGAGATCACAAAAGGATGTATACTAAAGTAGAATGTCTAAGTATGCGTGACTTGAAGAAAGAACACAAAAAGAGGGATAAGGTATGAAGGAATTATTTGATGTACACTGCCATATGGTCCCGGGGGTAGACGACGGTGCAGCTGACCTGGAAGAGTCGCTGGCGATGCTGAAAATGCAGCACGAGGACGGGGTCAGGAAGATTATCATCACACCGCATTATCGGCGGCGGATGTTTGAAACACCGGCAAAAAAGGTACATGAGCAGTTTCTGAAACTGCAGGAAGCGGCAAAAAATGAATATCCGGATATGTCGCTTTATCTCGGGTGTGAACTTCACTCGAACATGGATCTTCAGGATATCCTGGAAAAACGGAAATATGTGACCATGGCCGGTTCATCCTATGTTCTGTTGGAATTTTCCGAGGGAGATTCCGCACAGCATATCCGTGAGAGAGTCTACAATGTACTGTCCTGCGGTTACGAACCGATTATCGCGCATGTGGAGCGCTATCAGGCAACGGTAAAGAGCGTCGGATTTTCCAGCGATCTGGTGGATATGGGCGCAAGACTGCAGGTGAATGTGGAAAGTATACTTGGAAAGTATACGTGGGGGGCAAAACGCTACTGCAGAAAACTGATGAAGGAAGATCTGCTCGGTTTTGTCGGCAGCGATTCCCACAACACAAAAACACGTATTCCCAACATAGGAGCAGGCGCTGCCTATGTTTCAAAAAAAATGGGAGAGGCATATGCCGAAAGGATTTTCCACGATAATCCGATGGAAATCTTAAGGGATGCCGGAGAAATCTAAAAAAAGTCAGGAGAAGAAGATGGAAACGAATCAACAGAATCAGGATGAAATTGAAATCGATTTACTGGAACTGCTTCGTGTGCTCTGGAGCAAAATTGGCTATGTGATTTTAGCTGCATTGGCACTTGGCCTTCTGATGGTACTGGTCAGCAAAGTATTATGAAGCCGCAGTATGAATCGACGACAAAAATGTATGTACTGTCAAAACAGGACAGCAGCAGTACTGTAACAAGTGGAGATCTGCAGGCAAGTTCTCTTTTAACCAAAGACTATGCGGAGCTGATTCAGAGCCGTCAGGTTGTTGAAACCGTTATTGCACAGTTAAATCTGGATCTTACCTATGAGGAGTTTTTGAACAAAATTACTGTTACTACACAGAACGATACGCGTATCCTTTCGATTACAGTAAAAGACGAAGATCCGTATGTAGCAAGCCAGATGGCGGATGCAATCCGTGTAGCAGCATCAGATCATATTCAGAACGTTATGAACACAGAAGCTGTAAATGTGGTAGATGAGGCGAATATTCCAGATGAGCCGGTAAGCCCAAGTATTAAGAAAAACGGGCTGATCGGTGCAATAGCAGGGGCATTTATCGCGATTGTCATCATCATTATTGTTTATCTGACAAATGACACCATCCAGACCTCCGAAGATGTAGAACGTTATCTGGGTGTCAGTACACTCGGCATAATTCCTCTTGCAGAAGGACAGAAAAAGAGCAAGAAGAAAAACAAAAACGGCCGTGGAAGAAAGAAATAAGGGAGGATACGGAACGTGAATCAGGTAGTAGTAAAACAGGAAAAATCAGGCTATCAGATTGTGGAAGCCTACAAATCTCTTCGGACCAACCTTCAGTTCTGCGGAGAAGATAAGAAAGTAATCGCGGTTACAAGCTGTACACCAAATGAGGGAAAGAGCAGTGTTTCTATGCAGCTCGGCATTTCTCTTGCAGAGAGCGGAAAAAGAGTGATTTTGATCGATGCCGATCTTCGGAAATCGGTTCTTCTTGGAAGAACGAAAACACAGAAATCTGTTCGCGGACTGGCACACTTCCTGTCCGGTCAGGCAACTCTGGAGGATGTCATCTGTTCTACCAATGTAAAGAACTTTTACATGATTTATTCCGGCCCGTTTCCGCCGAATCCGGCAGAGCTTCTGGGGGGAAAGAACTTCCGAAGTCTTTTAAATGCACTTCGTAAAGTTTACGATTATGTGATTGTGGATACTCCTCCGCTTGGAAGCGTTATCGACAGTGCAATCGTTGCAGAAATCTGTGATGGTTCAATCATGGTCATTGAGTCCGGTGTGATCAGCTATCGTTTTGCACAGGAAGTAAAGAGCCAGCTCGAGAGAAGTAACTGCCCGCTGCTTGGCGTTGTCCTGAACAAGGTGGATATGCAGAAACAGGCGTATGGGAAATACGGAAAATACGGTCAGTACAAATATGGAGATTACGGCCAGGAGGAGGACGATTAACTGCCATGAAAAAAGGGATTGTTGCAGGTTTGATTGTCCTGTGCGTGGCGCTAGGAGCCGGTACAGCAGCTGTCGTAGTGACGGACGACCGAAAAGGCCCGGAAATCGAGCTTCCAGCTGATGGGGATGTAACGTATGAGGAAGGCAGTGATACAGCGCCTTTGCTGGAAGGCGTTACTGCAACGGATGAGAAAGACGGAGATGTGACAGATTCGCTGATGATTGAAAACATTTTCCCGAACGATGACCATACCAGTGCATCGGTTGTCTATGCGGCAAAGGACAGTCACAATAATGTATCAAAAGCAACACGCCGCGTGAATTATAAAGCTGCAGCGGAAGATACCCCGGCGGAAAATGAGTCTGCACCGGCAGCAGAGGAGCCGCAGCAGAATGACACAGAGGGCACAAAAAATGAGACAGATGCGCAGATGGAAATCGAAGCACTGCCGGCGGAAAGCCCAAAACTGTACCTGAATACGTATGAAGTAACAGTGGAAGCCGGAAACGATCTGGACAAAACCAGCTATATCAAAGAGATGACCGATGATGCAGACAGCCAGGAGTCACTCTTTAACCAAATTGAGATCGACGGCGATGTGGATACTGCAGTGCCGGGAGATTACACGCTGACGTATCATGTGACGGACAGCGATGGAAACAGATCAAATGCAGCGGTGCTTACCGTACACGTTCAGTAAGAATAGAAGAACTGCTCTGATGGGGATGCCCGATCGGGGCAGTTCTTTTTTCAAGTTTTTACGGCGCGAGTAAAATTTGACAGCCCAAAATGAGTATGGTAGAGTGAGAAAGAAAGACGGCAGAAGGGGGGCAGAGGAGATGCTTTGAATCTGGCAGAAAACAGAAAAACAGAAGCTGGAGCCGGTAGGAATGGGAACGGCGTTCCCATTTTTAAAGGAAAAGAACCATGTAGTTTCTATCATCGGCGGCGGCGGAAAAACGACGCTACTGTACGAGATGGCAGGCTTTTGCGTAAAAAACGATCAGAAGGTACTGGTGACAACTTCGACGCACATTTACCGTCCGCCGAAAGAATGGCATGACCAGAGTCTGGAAGCGGTCGAAAGAAAACTTCGCACAGGCCGCGCAGCGATTATCGGGAGTGCCTGCCGGGATCCGGAAAAGCTTTCCATGCCGGAAACGGAACTATTTGAAGAGGCACGCAAAAAGGCCGATCTGACGCTGATCGAGGCGGACGGCGCGAGGCACCTGCCGTGCAAGGCACCGGCGGAACATGAACCGGCGCTGCTTTCCTCTTCAGATCTTGTGATTGGTGTGACAGGTCTTTCGGCACTGGGACAGCCGCTTGGCAAGGGCTGCTTTCGGGCAGAACGGGCGGCGGAACTGCTTGGCTGTACGATGGAACACCATATCACGGAAGAAGATCTGGCACGGCTGATCGCATCGGAACAGGGACAGCAGAAGGATTTGAAAGGCAGAACGTTTTATGCGGTACTGCACCAGTATGAGGAAAAAGAACACCGGGCGGCCGCAGAGAAACTTGTGGAGCTGCTGCGCAGGCAGGGGATCGAGCATGTTCTGGTTACGTGCGCGACAGGAAACAGAAGACAAAGCGGTGAGAACACGAATCCCTGGTATGGGAGAGCAGAGCTTCCCGTGCGTGAAGCGGAAGAAGAGTGGGAACCCGGAGAATAAAACGGAAATAGAACGGAGGAGACAGATGGCGGAATTTACCCATTTTAAGAAAGACGGCAGCGCCGTCATGGTCGATGTCCATGAGAAGCCTGACACGTACCGGGCAGCATCGGCGACGGGAACCATACAGGTAAGCCCGGAGGTATTTGCAGCCGTGCGGGACCATACGGCGAAAAAAGGCGATGTGCTCGGCGTTGCACGGCTGGCAGGCATCATGGGGGCGAAGAAGAATGCGGAGTTGATTCCGCTGTGCCACATTGTGCCGCTGACGAACTGCGAAGTGACATTTACCACGGACGAGAATACAAATTCTATTACGGCCGTGTGCACCACATCATGTGTCGGAAAGACCGGCGTGGAGATGGAGGCGCTGACTGGCGTTTCCACAGCGCTGCTCACGATCTACGATATGTGCAAGGCGATGGACCGCGGCATGGTGATTCGTGATATCCACATTCTGGAAAAGGACGGCGGAAAGAGCGGTCATTATATCTATCAGAAAGAGGAAAAATAAAGCATGACAGAAAAGAAAGATTTCCCGGTTTTCCGGGTGGGAATTGTAACGTTAAGTGACAAAGGATATCAGGGCGAGCGCGAGGATAAGAGCGGCCCAAGGATCAAAGAGCTGCTTCCGGCGGAGCAGTATGAGGTCGTTTCGATGCGTCTTCTGCCGGATGAGCGGGCGATGATCGAGGAGGAACTGATCCGGCTTGCCGATCTGGAGCAGTGCGATCTTGTCCTCACGACAGGCGGCACGGGATTTTCCATGCGGGATGTGACACCGGAGGCAACTCTGGCGGTATCCGGCCGTGTGGCACCTGGCATCGCGGAGGCGATCCGCGCGGGCAGCATGGCGATCACAAAACGGGCGATGCTGAGCCGGGCAGTGAGTGCAATCCGTCATCGGACGCTGATTATCAATCTGCCGGGAAGCCCGAAGGCGGTGGAAGAGAGTCTTGGATTTGTACTTGATACCCTGCCGCATGCGTTGGGACTTCTGCGCGGAACGGACGGAGAGTGCGGAAGAAGCTGAAAAAAGAGGGAACAGGTAACGATGGAAGAAGAAAAAATTATTTTCTGTAAGAGCGGCGGCTGTACGGCAAAGCTCGGGGCAGGCGTGCTCGAACATATTCTGGAGAAGCTGCCGAAAGGGGAAAAGGATCCGAATCTGCTGGTGGGCTATGACAGCAAAGACGATGCATCCGTCTACCGGCTGACGGACGACCTTGCGATGGTCCAGACGCTGGATTTCTTTCCGCCGGTGGTGGAGGATCCGTACACGTTTGGAAAAATTGCGGCGGCGAATGCCTTAAGCGACATCTATGCGATGGGCGGAGAGGTGCGGACAGCCCTGAATATCGTCTGCTTTCCGGAACAGATGGATCTGAATGTCCTCGGAGAAATCATGCGCGGCGGCGCGGAAAAGGTGCAGGAGGCGGGCGGATCGCTCTCCGGCGGTCATTCGATTGCGGATGACAGTGTAAAATACGGCCTTTCTGTCACGGGAACCGTGCATCCGGACCGGATCTGGCAGAACAATACTGGCCGCGTGGGTGATCTGCTCATTCTGACGAAACCGCTCGGAACCGGCATTCTCTGTGCGGCGCACCGCGTCGGGGAGGAAAACCCGGGTGGATTTCAAAAGGCAGTGGAATCGATGATGACGCTGAATAAGTACGCCTCGGAGACGGCACGGAAGTATAACATTCATGCCTGTACCGATGTAACGGGCTTTAGTTTCCTAGGACATCTGCATGAGATGATAGAGTCGGGCGTGTCCTGCCATATCTGGGCGGATCAGATTCCGGTGTTCCCGGGGGCTGTGGAAGCGGCGGAGGAGTTTCTGATCACTGCGGCAGGCCAGCGGAACCGGAATCATCTGGAGCAGCATGTGACCTTTAAGGATATACCGTTCGGCATGCAGGAGGTGCTGTTTGATCCGCAGACATCGGGAGGGCTTCTGATGGCCGTGGATGCCGTGGATGCAGAAAAAATGCAGAGAAAACTGCTGGAGCAGGGGATTCCGGCAGCAATCGTTGGAAAAATCACAGAGCCGGCAGGAACCGAAATTTATGTGACACAGAGCAAGAAATGGTAAGGCAGGGAGGATGAAAAATGGCAGAGATGGAGAAAAAGACAGTAAACGCAATGGGTGATGTGTGCCCGGTACCGCTGGTAAAGGCAAAAAATGCGATTGCAGAACTTGCGGGAAGCGGAAAAGTGGAGGTTCTGGTGGATAATGAAATCGCCGTGCAGAACCTGGAAAAAATGGCGCAGCAGAAAGGATATGGCTTTCTGGTAAAAGAGAAGAAAGAAAAAGAGTATCATGTGGAGTTCACCGTATCGGAAACAGAGCCGGCTGAAACAGAAGAGAAAACCGTATGCCTCGTACCGGCGGCAAAGAAAACAAAACTCGTCGTTCTTTCTGCAGACCATATGGGCGAAGGAGCCGAGGAGCTGGGTAAAATTCTGATGAAGAGCTTCCTTTATGCACTGACCCAGCAGGATGAGCTGCCGGATACGATTCTGTGCTACAACGGCGGTGCAAAGCTGACCTGCGAGGGTTCCGAGTCCCTGGAGGATCTGAAAGATCTGGCAGCGCGCGGCGTTGAAATTCTGACCTGTGGAACATGCCTGAACTTCTACGGCATCACTGAAAAGCTGCAGGTCGGCAGTGTGACCAACATGTATGACATCGTGGAGCGCATGAGCAGCGCAGACCGCGTGATTAAGCCATGATTTACCTCGATTCGGCGGCAACGTCGCTGTGGCATCCAAAAGAAGCAGAGGAGCGTATGATCCAGGCACTGCGCGGCTGTGGAAATGCAGGCCGCGGTGCACACGATGCGACACTGGATGCGGGCCGCATCGTCTTTGAGACGAGAATGCGGCTGGCAGAGTTGTTTCACGCGGAGAGTCCAGAGCGGATTGCATTTACGTGCAACGATACGGAGGCACTGAACACGGCAATTTTCGGACTCTTCGGGCCGGGGGATCATGTGATCACGACAGTCTGCGAGCATAATTCCGTTCTGCGCCCGCTGTATGCACTGGAAAAACAGGGACTGGAGCTTTCCGTGATTCCGGCGGATGTATCTGGAAGGATCGATTACGATCAGATGGAAGCGGCAGTGCGGAAAAACACGAAAGCGTTTGTCGTTACGCATGCCTCCAACCTGACCGGAAATATCACGGATCTTGCGCGGGTGTGCGAAATTGCGGAACACCATTCCCTGCTTCTGATCGTCGATGCGGCGCAGACAGCGGGGATTCTGCCGATCAATGTACAGAAAAGCGGGATCGACGTGCTCTGCTTTTCCGGCCACAAGGGACTATTAGGGCCGCAGGGAACCGGCGGAATCTACGTCCGTCCCGAACTTTCGATCCGGCCGCTCAAAATGGGCGGAAGTGGAATCCGAAGCTATGAAAAAGAACAGCCTGCGGCGATGCCGGAGCACCTGGAAGCGGGAACTTTAAATGTCCACGGAATTGCGGGACTTCTGGGAGCGCTGGAATATCTGGAGAAGACGGGGATTGAAATGATTTACAAAAGAGAGAGGGAGCTGATGCATCTCTTTCTGGAGGAAATTCAGGGAATCCCGGGACTTACTTTATATGGAACAGACGATCTGCAGCAGCGGGTACCAACGGCGGCATTAAACATCGGCTCCTGTGATTCGGGATATGTCAGCGACTGGCTGTATGAGAACTATGGTATTGCAGTCCGAAGCGGGGCACACTGCGCGCCGCTGATGCACGAAGCACTCGGGACACGGGAGCAGGGAGCCGTGAGGTTCAGCTTTTCCCATGTACTGACGGAAGAAGAAGTCCGGATTGCCGCGCAGGCTCTGCGGGAGTTTGCCGAAGAAGAAATGCAGCAGTGAGAGAGGCGGCAGCCGGCATCCGGGATACAAAAGAAGCTGGAAAAAGGAAGAAACGATATGAGACAGCGAAAAGAAACCTGGATTCTGACGTTTGCGGGGACAACGCAGGCGATGCAGATGGAGCAGTATGCGAGAGCGCACGGCCTGCCGGGAAGGATGATCCCCGTTCCGCGGGAAATTACGGCGGGCTGCGGCCTTTCCTGGAAAGCAGCGCCGGAAGAGGGAAAAGAAATCCTTGCGGCACTTCAGACGGCGGGACTTGCCTATGAGGCGGAGTACCGTGTGCTGTTGTAGAGGTGTGAGGTGGAAATGGAAGAAAAAGAAGAAACATTACGACAGAAGCTGCGGTACGACATGCGGCTGCGCGTCAGCCGGACGGATCATGCCTTCGGTCCCGGTGTGGCGGAGCTGATGGAGCATGTGGAAGCAACCGGCTCCCTTTTGAAGGGCTGCAAATGCATGCAGATGGCGTACTCGAAGGGATGGAAAATCTTAAAGCGCGCCGAGGAGGATCTCGGCATCCCGCTGGTACAGGGCAACCGGGGCGGCAGCAACGGCGGCCAGACGGTACTGACCCCGGAGGGAAAAGAATTCCTGAAGCGGTACCGGAAGTTTGAACAAGAAGTCCGCGCAGGCGCCGATGCGTCGTTTCAGAAGTGGTTTGGAACAGAAGAAAAATAACATTTTTTACGGGGACACGTTGACAAAACGGGTCCTTTCCTGTATTTTTATTAATGGAAAAAGCGTTATTCTCGCACGAGAATAACGAGGCAGACCGCGGAAGACGGAAGAAAACGGCGGCTGCTGAAACGAAAGAAGGAAGACAGCGAAGATGAAAAAGAAAGATCTGATCGTGGTACGGGGAGCAGGAGATCTTGCAACCGGTACGATCCATCGTCTGAAAAAAGCGGGCTTTCGTCTGCTGGTTCTGGAAGCAGAGCACCCGGCGGCGATCCGGCGGCAGGTGGCTTTGAGCGAAGCGGTATATGCCGGCAGCGCCAGGGTAGAGGACGTGGAAGCCGTGCGCATGGACGTGGATCTCGCAGAGAAAAAGAACCGGAAAGAACTTCTGGAACAGGAAATGGAGCGGATCTGGAAGAAAGATGGTGTTCCGGTGCTCGTGGATCCGGCGGGACTAAGCATTGCAGCACTTCGCCCGGCCGTCGTGGTCGATGCGATTCTGGCGAAGAAAAATCTCGGGACGACAAAAGAGATGGCGCCGCTTGTGATTGCCCTCGGACCGGGCTTTACGGCAGGAGAAGATGTGGATGTTGTAATTGAGACGAAGCGCGGTCATAATCTTGGACGCGTGATCCGAAGCGGAAGCGCGGTTCCGAACACTGGCATTCCGGGCATCATCGGCGGGTACGGAAAAGAGCGTGTGATGCATGCACAGGCGGAAGGTATTCTGCGGAATGTGGCTTCGATCGGAGACATTGTGGAAGCCAGGGCTGTGATTGCAGAGATTGAGACAGAAAACGGGACGGTACCTGTGGAAGCATCTCTCTCCGGTCTGCTGCGCGGGCTGATCCGCGACGGCTATCCGGTGACGAAGGGATTTAAGATTGCGGACATCGATCCGCGGAAAGAAGAACTGCAGAACTGCTTCACGATTTCCGATAAGGCGCGGTGCATCGCCGGAAGCGTGCTGGAAGTGATCTGCGGGGAACTGGAATAGATTCAAATAGAAAAAGTGAGGCGTTTCAGATGAAACTGATGAAAACAGAAGACGCGGTAGGCCAGGTGCTCTGCCACGATATTACACAGATTATCAAAGGTGTGACAAAAGATGCGGTATTCCGCAAAGGCCACATCATTACAGAAGAAGATATTCCGGTGCTGTTAAGTGTCGGAAAGGACAACATTTACATCTGGGAAAAGGACGATACAATGCTGCATGAAAATGAGGCGGCACAGATTCTTTACGATATGTGTAAAAACGATCACATGCATCCGTCCGATGTCAAAGAAGGAAAAATTGAACTGATCGCGGACTGCGACGGTCTTTTGAAAGTGGACCGCGAGAAGCTGAAAAAAGTAAACAGCCTCGGCGAGATGATGATTGCGACGCGCCACGGTGATACATACGTGAAAAAAGGCGACAAACTGGCGGGGACGAGAATTATTCCGCTCGTCATCAAAAAAGAGAAGATGGAGACGGCACAGGCAGTCTGTTCCGACGGGCCGATCCTGACCTTAAAGCCGTTCCACAAGAAAAAATTTGCGGTTCTGACAACGGGAAATGAAGTGTATTACCATCGGATCGAGGACACCTTCACACCGGTTATCCAGGAAAAGCTGGCAGAATTCGGCGCGGAGATGATCTTTCATGAGGTTTACGATGATGATGCATCGAAGATCACAGACGGATGCCGACGCGCGATGGAAGCGGGTGCCGATCTTGTCTTCTGCACCGGAGGAATGAGTGTGGATCCGGACGACAAGACGCCGCTGGCGATCAAAAATACCGGAGCACGCATCGTTTCTTACGGCGCGCCGGTGCTGCCGGGAGCCATGTTCCTTCTGGCGTATGCCGAAAACGGAACACCGATCGTCGGCCTGCCGGGATGCGTCATGTATTCGAAACGGACGATTTTCGATCTTGTCCTGCCGCGCCTCATTGCAGATGATGAGGTGACAGCGGAGGAACTGGCCGGTCTTGGCGAGGGCGGTCTCTGCCTGAACTGCAAGGTCTGCACCTTCCCGAACTGCGGTTTTGGAAAAGGCAGATAAACGATGAAGGATCAGTATGGCAGAACGATAGATTACCTGCGGATTTCCATCACGGACGCGTGCAATTTGAGATGCCGGTACTGTATGCCGGAGAGTGCGGCGGGCTGTGCACTGGAGCAGGCGGAACAGAATCCGCCGCTTACCGTCGAAGAGATGCTGAAGATTGTGCACGCCGCGGCTGGGCTTGGCATCACGCATTACCGGATTACCGGAGGGGAACCGCTGGTAAGAAAAGAGTGCGTGGAGCTGGTGCAGAAAATAAAAGCAGTGCCGGGCACCGCATCCGTTGGGATCACGACGAATGGCGTACGCCTGGCATCGTGTGCGAGGGATCTGAAGGCGGTCGGCTGTGACAGTGTGAATGTGAGCCTGGATACAATGGATGCGGCAGAGTTTGCGGCGCTTACCGGACGCGATGCGCTGGAGCAGGTAAAGCAGGGTATCTGCGCGGCCAAAGAGGCGGGTCTTTTAGTGAAGCTGAATGCGGTGCATCGAAAAGAACTGCATGCGCAGGAACTGATTGAATTTGCAGAGCAGGAAAAAGTCCCGGTGCGGTTCATCGAGGTGATGCCGGTGGGCGCCGGAAAATCGTACGTGGGTCCGTCGAATGAGGCGCTGAAAACAGAGCTGGAACAGTGGTATGGGGCATGTACGCCGGACCAGGAAAAAGAAGGAAACGGTCCTGCGGCTTATGTGCGGTACGAAAAGCTGTCGATGCCCGTCGGCTTTATCAGCGCGATCCACGGAAAGTTCTGCGGAAGCTGCAACCGCGTACGGCTGACAAGCCGCGGCTTTTTAAAGCTCTGTCTCTGCTATGAGAACGGCGTGGATCTGCGGGAGGTTCTGCAGAACGGAACGGCGGCGGATCTGCGGGATGTGATGGGCCAGGAAAATGCCAGGCGGGCCCTGGAGATCGCCGCGGCAGGCGGCCACAACCTGCTGCTGATCGGCTCCCCCGGCGCAGGCAAGTCCATGCTGGCCAAGCGGCTGCCCTCCATCCTGCCGGATATGAGCCGGGAGGAGGCGCTGGAGGTCTCCGGCATCTGGTCCGTGGCGGGGCTGGCGGACCCGCAGCACCCCCTGCTGACCCGGCGCCCCTTCCGCAGTCCCCACCACACCGCATCCGCCGCCGCCCTCACTGGAGGCGGGCCGCTGCTGCGGCCGGGGGAGATCTCCCTGGCCCACAACGGCGTGCTGTTTCTGGAGCTGCCGGAGTTCCACCGGGACGTGCTGGAGGCCATGCGCCAGCCCCTGGAGGACGGCACGGTGACAGTGGCCCGCTCCGGCGGGACGCTGCACCTGCCCGCCCGGTTCCAGCTGGTGTGCGCCATGAACCCCTGTCGGTGCGGCTGGCGAGGGCACCCCTCCGGGCGGTGTACCTGCTCGGACCGGGAGGTGGCCAAGTATGTGGAGAAGATCTCCGGCCCCCTGCTGGACCGGATCGACCTCCACGTCAGCGTTCCCGCGGTGGAATACGCATCCATGCGGCGGAAAGAGACTCCGGAGAGCTCCGCCGATGTGAAGTGCCGGGTGGACGCGGCCCGGGCTGTCCAGACCGCCCGCTTTGCCGGCACCGGCGTCACCTGCAACGCCCACATGACCGCCCCCATGATCGGGCAGTTCTGCTGCCTGGACCACGCCGGCGATGCGCTGATGAAGTCCGCCTTCGAGCGGATGGGCCTCACCGCCCGGTCTCATGATCGGATCCTGCGGGTAGCCCGGACCATCGCGGACCTGGACGGTGCGGCGGACATCAGGCCGGAGCATCTGGCAGAGGCCATCCAGTTCCGGAATACCGATATTTTGAAGGGATAACCGGGTCCCCGCCG
>OOAD01001206.1_pt1 | contig 15062 bp, 13 predicted proteins | sample 1671151 | NCBI WGS metagenome assembly OOAD01 (sample SAMN06348127, study PRJEB24527) | human gut metagenome | biome: human gut; feature: ankylosing spondylitis patient; material: feces | host: Homo sapiens | place: China | collected 2015-10
GCTGCGCTCGGCATAACCAAATATAATTTGTTTCTGCTCTCACTTGCACGACAATTGCAAATCAGCCGGCACAAGAAAATGCTCCTCTAACTACCTAGAAACAAAAGCCTCCCCACGGGGGAGGTTTGGTGGGGCTTTCACTTTTCACTTAAATAAATGTCTTTAACTTCTCTCGCTATCTTGTCCCAGTCATACTTTGCCATGTCGTAGTCTATGTGCTGTGGCTCACGGCTTATCACCTCTTTCAGTTTCTTCGCCAGCTCGTCCACGTTGCCCACCGGGAAGTAGTCGTCTTTGTCAAGGCCCACTTCCAGGTTTGCCGGTATGTCGCTCACTATCACCTTCACGCCGTAGCTCATGGCTTCAAGCAACGCTATCGGCAGGCCCTCATGACTTGACGGCAGACAGTAGCACATGCAGTTAGTCAGCAGCGAGTGCAGCTTACGGCCCTTCACAAACCCCGTCAGCACCACGCCGTTCTTCCTCGCCATCTCTTTCAGTCCCCTTGAGTAGTCGTCCTCAAAGTCTGTGTCACCTGCCAGCACCAGCTTTATATCATCGTCGCCGCCGTCTTTACTTTTTAATTTTTCATTTTTAATTCTCCCGAACGCTTCCACCAGATGGTGCAGGTTCTTTTCCGGCACAAAGCGGCACATGCCCAATATGTAGCGTCCCTTCCTGATACCCAGTTCCTCAAAATACTCGGGATAGTCGCATATCTCAGGCTCCGACACGCCGTTATATATCAGATGCACGTTCTTTGTACGTCCGTATTTCTCCTTAATCAGGTTGCGTATCACGTCGCTGATCACTATTACGTCGTCAGCAAACATACACCCCATGCGTTCACCCAGCTTCAGCACCGCTTTGGCAGCCCTGCCCCATTTGTCCCTGTCGTAGTCAGGACCGTGATGCGTAAACACCACCTTCATGCCCAGCATCTTGGCGTATGGCACCAGCAGAGCCGGTCCTATGGCGTGTATGTGCAGTATGTCTGCCCCCAGTTTCTTCGCCTTGTTTATGGCTCTGTACGTATGTATAATGGCTTCAAACGACTTCTTTTTCGGTGTCTCAATGTCCACCAGCTTTACGCCTTTCCATTCTTTCAGGCCGTCGCTGACGTAGCTTTTACGCCTTATCACCGTTACGTCTTCGCCCATGGCTGCAATTCTCGGAAACAGTTCCTCACAGTGCGTCTCCACTCCGCCCATGACATTAGGGATGCCACGGGTACCGGTAACAACAATTTTCATAAAATTTTCCGGATTAAAAATAAATCATTACTTTTGCCTCGTCATAAGCAAAAGTCCATGTCAAAGTTTTTTCTCAATATAAAAGAATCAGCCCAACACGCCGGCATAATTCTTCTTTCGTGCCTCTCCGCCCTTTGGCTGTTGATTAGGGGGAAGAGAATAAAATAATATAACTAGGAGTTAAAGAAGTTAAAGTAGTTATCGCCAACAAGTTGACTAGGAGTTAGAGCCATATGCCAACGTAGTGCTTATTTAAGTTAAGAGTGAAGAATGAAGAGTGAAAAATCCAATTGCCAACGTAGTGCTTGCGACATGCATCCACAAGACTATTGGATTTTTCGTTTTTCACTTTTAACTTTTCACTTTCGTAAGACGTTTTTCACTTTTATCTTTTCACTTTCGTAAAAAGCTGTCATAGAATGCTATTAGCTTATTCCAATAGCTTTCTTTGCTTAGATTCTCGTTAGCGAATTTTATTGTATTTCCGCTTATAGCTTTATATCCTTCGTCATTCAGGCCGTCTGCTTTTAATATTATTTCGCTTAATGCCTTTACGTTTCCGCTCTCAAACTGGTAGCCGGTCTTTCCGTCAACCACGATTTCGGGTATTCCTCCTATCTTTGCTCCAATTACAGGAGTGCCAACGGAGTAAGCCTCTATTATAGTCATCGGGTTGTTTTCATACCATTCTGACGGCACCACCACGAAATATGCGTTGCTTACCAGATCTGTAAGTTCTTTACCCCTCTTATATCCGAGAAACTCCACATTGTGCATGCCGTTGTTTTTGGCATATTCTTTCAGCTCATCTTCTTTAGGTCCCGTGCCTACCACTTTCAGCTTACACTGCTTAATGTCCTTAAATGCTTCAAGCAATGTCTTTACGCCTTTCTCATACGACAAGCGTCCGAAGAACAGAAAATATTTGTCTTTAGGCATTTCTTTTGCGTGTTCAACAATAGACGTAGAGAAATTATACAGCGTGATGTTCTTCTTTGCCTTTACTGCCGGCATATATCGCTCCTGAATCTCTTTTGCGAAGTTGCTTACATATATAAAGCCGTCGATATATTTTGCAGGATTAAAATATCTGTTTCTGAAATATTGTTCTGCTGCCATCACTGCGCTCATCAGCTTGCTGCCTTTACAGCATGTGTTGGTAAAGCATTTATAAAAGTGCTTGCCTTTACACTCCTCACATATCTGTCCTTTACCGTTTCTGAATGTATATGCCGGGCATACTATACGATAATCATGAACAGTGAACAATATCGGTATATTATATTTCTTCAACACAGGAAATATCGAGGGCGTTATTTGTCCCCACATCAGATGAATGTGTGCAATGTCCGGCTTCTCGTCCCCAATCAGCTGTTCTATCTTGCGTGCTGCCTCAAAGTGATAAAAATAGTTTATCATATTTTTCACTTGTTTCAGTGGCCCGCGCCTCGTTTCTTTCGACTCAGGAAAATACTTGCTGTATGGCGAAGGATTATTGTCTGCCCACTTCAGTGTAAAGTAAGCCACCTCATGCCCATGTTCTTCCAGCATCTTTCCCGTATTGAAACATACTGTTTCAGCTCCGCCTTTGTTGTAATTGTATACGTCGATTAGAAGTACTTTCATCTTTTATGATTAGTGTTTTCACGTAAATTTATTATTACACTAACGTTCCGTCAATCAGCTTACCATAGAAAGTTTTCTTGCCATCAACTTCTTTTTCGAAGCTCTGTTTCCATGTAAGTTTATATAACACAGTATCTTTACTTATTTTCTTCCAGATGTTTTCGTCATAAGGCTGTCCTAACACCTTATATAGTTCATCGCAGTAGGTGTTGTTCGGCTCTATCTTACTGAATATGTCTGCAATTTCTTTGTAGTGTTTTTGAGCGAGAACAATGACATAATCTGTTAGCAAGTAATCAATCAGTTTGTCGTTCTCTTTCCAATAATTATACAAGAAGTCAAGAATAACTCTATATATCCATCTGTTTTCATATCCGCATCCCAAAGAGTAATTTGCGAAATATCCGCAAGCTACAGAACAATGTAGATAATCCGGACGTTTTATCGACCATAAAGGCAACTGCATATAATCCTCAAAACATTTGCTTGTGCAAAAGAAAGTTGAATCAATCCATAAACCTCCATAAGTGGATAATAGGTTCATTCGTAATAAATCCGAATAAATTGTTCTTGAAATAATGTTTTGTTTTCTCTTTTCTTCAATCCACTTTGGAAAAGTTACATAATTTTTATAGTTTTCTTCTGTTATGCATATAACTTCATAATCACCGGCATAACGTTTAATTGACTCAACGCAGGCTTTAACTATTTCTGGCGCATTGTCAAGTCCTTGCCACCAGCATATCCATATCTTGTTTCTTAAGCGTTCGTCACTTTCCGGCAAGTCCTTAGTAAACTTATATGTTGCCCAATAGTTCTTATATTTATCTTCCAAGAAGTCAAGCATTATCTTATGCTTCTCCATTAGGCGGTTCTTGACACTTTCAGGCTCCTTAAATCCGTTTCTGTTCATTATCTGAATGTCAACTTTTGCCCTGAATGTTACTAATGCAGCCTTTATTGAGATTACTTTTGCAACATCCATACTTGCTTTTATTTCTTCTATACTTCTATGAAGAATTCTTTTTATATTGTTATGCTTTTGTGCCATCTTAAAATCTTTTCTATTTCAACATGTTTTTATTACTTTTGCAGGAACGCCTCCAACAATAACATTATCAGGAACATCTTTACAAACAACAGCATTTGCACCTATAACTACATTATTCCCAACTCGAATACCACCAATAACTTTTGCTCCACAACATATTCTAACATTATTACCTATAATCGGTGCCTGAACACCATTGTATCCTATTGTAACCTGCTGATATATATGACAATTCTTTCCTATTTTTTTAGCATTAATTATCGTAGAAAAGCCATGCTGTATAATTAACCCGCCACCAATATCACGAGTACAAATATACAGACAATCCTGCCCTTTAAGGAATCCACAAGTTAAAAAGCGGCATTTACCTAGTCTTCTGTATACAACAGATCGAAACTCTTTATAACTAGCAAAACAAAAATAAAAAGATAATAGATTATACTTATATGATTTCCAATTACAAAAATGTCTAAAATCTTCCTTTATAAAATTTAGTTTAGATTTAGTCAAAAATGGTAAGTAAACTATAGAAATAACGGCAATAAATAAAGCTTGAATTCGACGAATATACAACATAATTGCGTAATATATTTTAATTAAATCATTGAACAATCAACTTTACATATAATATTAATTTTACGATAAAAGCAGACAGACTGTAATGGCCATTCAATATTAAAGATCTCACTACAGACAAATGCGTCTTCTTTGGCCGTGCATTTACAATTATCTCTTTCATTATTTTATCTTTTACAAGATATTCAACAGATTCACCTCTCAATATATTTGACTCAAACAATGTATATATTGAACCGAATAAGAATGTCGAGGCCATTTGTTTATTAAATTTAATGCCCCACTTATCATGCAAGGATTTAATATCATTATAAATTATACCAATAGTTAAATAGTAATCGGGTTTTAGTCTTTTAGCTCTTTCTTTACTCAACACCCGATACATATAACCAGAATAATTACTAATCAATATACTTTCTGCATGATCATAATATCTATAGTTAAAGACAATGTCTTGTGAACGTCTTAAATCAGGAAAACGAATATTATATTTATTAATAATACTACTTTTATATATTTTACAATGCGGAGCATGAATATACCCATTTAAAAATAAAGATAAATATTTATTATGCAACTGTTCTTCTCCAATATAATGTGCCTCAATATAATGTGGAGGTAATATTTTTTTTATTTTACCCTTATTATTAAAATATACAGTTGTTTCACTTGTTGATACAATATCATAATCGCCTGATTGTTGAAGCCTTACCAGATTTTCTATATAATCTGGTTTACACCAATCATCAGGATCAACAAACATAATTAAATCTCCTGTTGATTTGTCAAGGCCATTATTACGCGCTGGTCCGCTACCGGCATTTTCTTGCCAATAAACACGGAATCTAGCATCGTGTTTACAAAAATCTTTTGCTATTTCAAAAGAACGGTCTGTAGCTCCATCAATAATAATGATACATTCGAAATTCTTATATGTTTGCTCTGCAATTGAAGTTAAACATTGCAGCAAAAAAGGTTCAACATTATATGTTGGTACAATAACAGAAACTTTGGGTATGTTTCTTACACTATAGTTTTCCATAATTCATTTAATCTTTATGAGACTCTTTCAAATGATACATACTGTCACTTAATAAATTATTGACGTGCAATGAGATAAAAATCTTAAATGCTTTTAGTACGCCAAAATGTCTCAATGTATATCTAAATTGAATGAAAGGATTATCACCTAATGGTGAATACAATCTTTGGAATCGTTTTATTATTGTAAGCCCGTCTTTTCTCGATCTATTATTTTTTATAAGATTAGGAGCGCAGGTTCCAAGATATCTTTTTGTCGTTACAATGTTAAAACCTGCTTCTTGTGCTCTCAATCCATAATCAAAATCACCCAAATGATGCTGAAACATTTTATCTAGCAAACCGATTTTATTCACTATAGCTTTTGGTATAAGTACACAATTTCCATTTAACCAGTATACGTTTTGCAGTGTACCATTAGGGATTACAGGTGTTCCTTCCTGGGTTCTTCCACCATAACTGAATTCTCCTGAATCCGAACAAAATGCACCACATATAATACTTGTATCTTTGCAAATAGCAGAACATTCAATTAATTCGGATATTGCATTTTCATATAAAAAAACATCATCATTTAACCAAATATATGCATCATACTCTTTTACTTTACATGCTTCTTGCCATGCCGCGAGCATCCCTCTATTCCAGAACAAATTCCCTGTTCCTTTAAAAATATGTACTGTAGGATACTTTTCTTTAACAGATTCATAAGTTCCATCTGTAGAACCATCATCACAAAGATAAACATCCATTATCGCTGTCGTTTTTTGTTGATGTAATTGCTCTAAACATTTTAATGTTATTTTCTTTCTATTAAAACATGTTAGAAGAACAGCATATTGTTTTATCATAACATTATCTATAAATAATTACAAGTATTTTTATATTGAATACATTTGTGAAAGTTCCTATTAAAATTAGGAATAATCTCAAAATATTAATTAGTCAAATTTACTGCTATAATTTATCTTTTCTTGCGATATTAGTTCTTAATATATGATTCGGACTACCTCCAAAGACACAATATGGTTCATCACACTTTTTTGTTATAATACTTCCATAAGGAATTATAGTATTATTACATAATACCGTTCCTTTCATTATTGTAACTTTTGAGCCAATCCAGCAGTTTTTATCAATTACAATATGCCTTGGATTATTTATAACTTTTTTTGTTTCTAAATTTATTATATCATGACCATCCCAATCCATAAAAGTACAATCCCAACCTGTACCCACATTATCACAAATCTTAATAAGTGAACTTGAACTTATTATAGCATTAGCATTAAAATGAACATTCTTGCCAATATTTATTTCTCCACTTTTATTAATGGCAATAGAAAATCCTCCATCTATCGAACAGGTTCCATTAAATACCAATCTACATGTATCTTCTATATAAATTGTAGATTTATTTTTTGCTAAATTAAAAGAACCTTTGCTGACTCCCATACGTATCATTCCAAAAGATATAATTTCGGAATTAATTATAATATTACCTTTTTTTAACCTTCTGATTTTTGTATGATAACTTATCCTTATTGGAAATCTCAAAGCTTGCTTTAACGACAAATATTTAAGATTGAAATACAAAGAATAAATTATACTTAAGACATTTTCTAACATAACAACAATTTTAAATAAAAATCATTACATATTTATAATTATATAATTAAGTAATCTCTTGTCCAATTTATACCTTCCTTTACTTTTTTGGCAGGATTACCAACATATATGGAATTTTTATCAACGTTTTTTGTTACAACAGAGGACATACCAATAATGGAGTTATCTCCAACAATCACACCTTTTAAAATGCTACAATTTTTTCCAATCCATACATGATTACCAATAATAATAGGTTTATTTTTATTTATCACATTGCCATTTTCATTGATAATATGATGTGAATCAGTGTTCCAAATATCAATATTCTCTGAAAGCATACAGTCATCACCAATCCTAATAAAATTATTACGTCCCATACATGTTATCATGCAATTAATGTTCTCTGTAAAATCCTTCCCAATAACAACATGGCAATTTTCCCCACGAATAACAATTCTCAACCCGTAAATACAGGCATTATCTTCTATAATTAATTTATTACCCTTTCCATAAATCTTTACGGAAAGGGCATAAACTATATTAGGTGATTTTTTAATAACAACATTATTATCAGTTCCTTCTAAAATAAATTTTGAATTAAATATTCTTATGTTAGATAAACATATCTGATTCCTATTTTTTTGAATTCTAAAATGGCACCTCCTTATTATAGTTTTTCTAACTTTTATACACCTACCATATCTTATGCTCGTGTATAAACAATCAATAATCTTTTCTAACTTAGATAACATCTTTTGTTTTGTGGTTTAAAAAAATTATATATCCAATTCTTAAATTCATATTCCGTCATATTTAAAAATCTCGTAGAATAACACATAAATATAGGTATCCACAAATACAAATTAATAAAATCAAATCTATCAAAATCTTCAATCCAGCCATACAACCATCTAAAAGCCACATATAATCCTATTATTTGCATTGAGAAACTATTACTCCGAAAAATAGCATTCCAAGAGCCAATAATATAAACTAGGCTAACTATAATTACTCCAACAATTCCCATGTAATTGAAAACATTTAACATTCTAACTTCACTACTCCAACGTTCGTTTCGACCTTTCATCCAATCCATCCCTTCTATCACTACAGAATCATAACCACGACTTAAAGAACGTCCAAAAATTACATAATCATTATTTAATGCACTTTGAATTTCTTCTACATATAAAAATGTTCTAGTATCAGAAGTTAAATCTTCTTGTTCGCCACTATCAAAAGAACTAGTTACAGAATATTCTTTTAAATTCAATTCTTCTTGTATCTTAAAAAGATTAAATTTATCTGTTATTCCTAAATATAAAAAAACTATAGGCGAGATAATCAATACAAAAAATATTAATTTAATTATTAAGGGTGGAATAATTTTTTTTGAATAAATTATAATCGCTAATCCTATTGCAACCGCAAAACGTATAACTGAGGATCTTGCTCCTAATGCTCCAAAAAATAATACAATTATGACGATACATAATACATATAATTTATACTTTTTATCCAAATATGGGAAAAAAATTAAAACAAAAGCAAATGGAGCGAAGAAACGCCCTACAGCTTCTCCTTGCATAAAAGCACACAATACGAAAAACAATGGCAATGCATACTTACACCAACTACGTGTTACAAATGAAATTTTCTCAGGACTCTGAAAGTAAAACCAACCAAAACATAAACTCCAGGCAATTAATTTTGAGATTAATGATTGGATATCTTGGTATCCCATAGACATAAAAATTCCATATATTGAATTTAATATTAACAGAACAAATAACGATTTAAATATAAAAGGTGTTTTTTGACATTTAGTTGGATTATAGTAGTAATAAACAATAAACGATAATGGCATAATTGACATTAATATATGTTCTATCCACCATCCTCCTAAAAACAATTTAAAATTCATCCATTGTCCGATCGATTCCCATGTTAACAAAAGCATTAAATATGGGATAAGTTTAAACATACCTTTCATGTTACCAATAACAAGCTCCCTCTACTTGTTGAGCATTTTTAGGTTTTCCTTTATCACCAGGACGAATCCAATATTTATTAAATAAATTAGCATATAAACCGTTAGGAATACCCCATTCCCTCACACCATAATTTATATTTTCCCATCGATTTCCAATAATACCAAACAATAGTTGTAATGCACCAGCAAGATGAATAGCCTTTTTGCCTTTTCTTTTAACATGAGCAGCTAAACACATACCATAAGCACCACACCCAATAAGACAAACATCATAATCATGTTTATCTATTTCGTCTTTCATCCATTGCAAAGCATCAAACCAATTATTAAATCCATTTGCTTCTCCTCCCAAACTTTGCACCGCAGGTATTGCCTTTAAATCAAAAATAGGTAATACCATTTTATTCTGAAATAAATTTTCTCTATTATTATAATATTGTTCTGCAATTTGATTTGCAAAAGGATGAACAACAAGAACTTTTTTACCTTCTAAAGCACGAGTCCATGGTTTCGCAACCCAAAACGGTTCAAGATCTTTTAAAAATACCTTTTTTACATGTTTTAATTTGTAATTAATATAAAACTCCATTCTAAGCCATGAACCTAATACGTCTATTTGTTTTATATCTTCCAAAACACTTTTAACAAACTTTTCAACAAGTACTTCATCTGCTGGAAAAAATCCAGAATAATCTCTTATTTTGTTGCATAAAATACTCTTATTCCACCAAGCAGGACATTCTCCTTTTATATATTTTATTATATTGTGTTTTTCCTTATCCATTTCTAGAAAACCAACAATTGTACTTAACTCAGTACTTCCAAAACGAGTTATCATACATGGTGCATCAGACATTAAATATGAATAAATAATGTCTGATGCTTCTTCTGGACTTACATCAATATCATTTGGCCTAATATGAAATCCATCATTTTGCGAAAATCTAATATACTGATTACGCAATTTTTCTAATACGCTGTAATAAACTTTCATTTTTATCTAATATTAAATATTTTTCACTTAGAACACTTAATACAATTGTAATAAATAGAGAAATTATAAAAAGTAGAGGTTTTTCTATATACTCTTCAATATATCTGAGATTATAATTTACGACACCATGTATCAAGAAAAAACTAGCACTTATATTACCAAACCAAACTAAAGGCTTTATTGAAAACAAACGCCCAACATATGACTTATGAGAAACTATTTTTAACAGGATGATACTTATAAAAGCCTCCATCAATATCGGCTTAAAATATTTAAAATAATAATTATTAAAATATAAATACAAAGAAACAGACAGAAATATAGCAATAAAAATTATATACACATTTGCTATTGAAACGGTTTTATTTAAAATAGCTAATCTACCCATGATACATCCTAAAATAAAAAATCCAAAATTATAAAATGGGCTATAATATGAAATCCATGACATATATATGTCTGAATGATTTATTGGAATAAGATTCGTTGGGAATAAAAATTCAAATATCTTATATATAATTTGTAGTCCAACAATAGCGAATATCCATATTAAACACTTTTTTGTATTTAGAAATTTTATTTTATTCATCTGTTTTGCAAAACTATATGCAATAATCCAAATAACAAACATGGCTGATATATACCAAGCTGGGCCATTAAAACTAATATTTACTCTTACCAACGGAACCAAATCCTGAGTAAATGTAAGATAGAATGGTAAACTTATAAAAGAATAGCACCAATCAGACATATTCTGAGGAAAAACTTTTTTACCCAAAAAGGCAAAAAAGAATGTCAATATATATAATAAATATAATTTATGAAATTTAGCTCTACATTCATTTATACGTTCTTTCCATGTTAAAATCGGAAGAGAACTCATTTTGAATGTGAATAAGAAACCACTAAGCATAAAGAAAGTTATTACACCTATCATACCAAATTGCATTATTATAAAATCATTTGCAGGTCTTATATCATCAGATATAAAAGTTTTAGTATGAAAAATAAAAATCCCCAACATGGCCAATCCACGTAATCCTTGCAATTGTAAAATTTTATTTTCCCCCATTTGTAATTTTTAATAGTTTTAGAAATTTATTAATTATCATACATTTAATTTGTTTTGGTAACCCAAATACAAATAATATCAAGACGACAGAACTTCCTCCCAAAATACAACTTATTAAACACCCAATAACAGTTTTAGGTAATATTACAAATAATATTATTGGAATAATAAAACATATTACAGAAAATTTAGCTACAGGAATAATACTTTTATTCAAAAACATCTGCATATTAAAACTTATTTCTTGTCTTAAAAGATACATATATATACCAATATTTATAACACATGAAATAACTAGAGGTATATAACAAGAAATAGGAGGAAATCCACAATTAAACAGAAAATATGATGATATAAAAACTAAAGAATTAACTATAGCAGTTACAATATTAACTTTTTTCACATGGCCTGTTGCATGAATGCCCATAAGTAAGGGATCTATCATAGCATTAATAAATGAGACCGCAAATATATAACGTACAAAACCAATTGTATATTCAGGAACTTCCACTAACCATATATTTAATAACCCTTTGATATTAACAGAAAGAGGTATAATAACACAGAGAAGTAAATAAGAGCAATACTTTGAATTATTACATATCAATAATTGCATTTCATTAATCTCACCTGACGCATAATATTTCATTACTTGAGGTCTACATGGCGTTTGAAAACTACTATATAATTGACGAATGATTCCATTGACCTGTGTAGCAATTCCCCTTGCTGCATTAACAACAGTTCCATAAAATATATTAATCATCATATTTATACCTTGATCAATTAGAACAACAGATAACATACCTATCATATTCCAACTAGAATACGAAAACATATTTCTAAATAATTTTTTATCAAATCCAAATTTCATTGAACATTCTCTAAAATTTTTTATACAATACCATCTATATATTAGTATGTCTAAAAAATTAACAATTAACATCAAAATCGCATAAAGGACTAGCTTATCATAGTTTAAAAAAAGTAATATGTAAACAATTAATAATTTCATCAGTACATCAAATATACTCATATAAGCATAAACATTCATACGCTCATGTGATATAAGAGATGCTGAAAATGGTGTTTGCGTTATTGTAAAAATAGCAGAAAATAACGCACATTGGTAAACCCAATTAGCAGCATAAAGTCTTTGAGGATCAATATTTAATTGAGTGTTAATAAACCATAAGCCCATTGTCTCTCCTAATATTAGCACTATAATTGCAGAAAAGACAGATAATGTCACTGTAGTTGAAAATGTTATTTTTAATTCATCAAAATTATTTTTTCCTAATGCAATTGTTAAAAACCTAGAAGTGCCACCTGAAAGAATCGTATTCACATATGTCAACATGGTTATCAGCCCTCCCGTAACATTATAAACACCATAATCGGACACTCCTAATGTTTTAAGAACAACTCTAGAAGTATACAATCCTATAACCATTGTCAATACCATCCTTAAATACAAATAAATTGTATTTTTGGCCAATCGTTTATTATTATTTGAATAATTACTCATAGAGATTAATGTAATTATTTTATTTCAAGTATGTAATATTAATATAGAATTATAACATTTTCAATTTATATGTATTCTTTATAACAACTTGTAATAGCTATAAAATATAACTTAATCAATATTATTAATTATATAATAACCATTCCACATTCTGTAATCATATAAAATATATGAAGTCACTAGTGTCCAATTAAAATTTACCCTATACTTATATAATTATTCAATAAATAAAAATCGAATATAAAACAAAGAGATTTGAAATGAAGATTACAATAATGTTTACTTAATTAAAAGTATTATTTCTCCAATATCAAAGAGTTACGATTTTCAATTTCTGAGAAATGATAAGAACAAAAATTTAAAGGGACACTAATGTAAATGCTTATTAAATAACGATTGTGTAAGAATACTTATTATCAATCCATATAATCACTTTTATAATAAAGATACTATATTCCCTAATATAAAATTATTTATAAAATTAGAATTAATTTAATCTCTTCTAAATATATCTCTTGTATAGACTTTATCTTTCACATCATCCAAACAGCTGTCGTATCTGTTGGCGATAATGGCTTTAGACACAGACTTAAATTCAGCCATGTTGTTTACTACCTTTGAACCAAAGAATGTGCTGCCGTCTTCGAGTGTTGGTTCATAGATAATGACTGTTGCACCTTTAGCCTTAATACGTTTCATTACACCCTGTATTGAGCTTTGACGGAAGTTGTCGCTGTTTGACTTCATCGTCAGGCGGTAAACACCTATAACACAAGGATGCTCCTGTGCAGGGTTAAAGTCGCCACGGTTGAAATAGTCATAATATCCTGCCATCTTCAACACCTGATCGGCAATGAAGTCCTTACGTGTGCGGTTGCTTTCAACAATGGCATGTATCAGATTCTCAGGCACGTCTGCATAGTTTGCCAACAGCTGCTTGGTGTCTTTCGGCAGGCAATAGCCGCCGTAGCCGAAGCTCGGGTTGTTATAGTGTGTGCCGATTCGCGGGTCAAGGCATATTCCCTGAATGATGGCCTGAGTGTCAAGTCCTTTCACCTCTGCGTATGTGTCAAGTTCGTTGAAATAGCTTACACGCAGAGCCAGATATGTGTTGGCAAACAGCTTTACAGCCTCTGCCTCTTTGAGTCCCATAAACAGAGTGTCGATGTTCTCCTTTATGGCACCCTGCTGCAGCAGTTCGGCAAATGTCCTGGCTTTCTCCTCCAGGTTATCGCCGGCAATGGCCTTTATAGCCTCGTTCTCGTCATCACTTCCTGCAATATGCTTAGGATATCCTACGATTATACGGCTGGGATAAAGATTGTCATACAGAGCCTTGCTTTCTCTCAGAAACTCCGGCGAGAACAGCAGGTTGAACTTCTTGCCTTGCAGCTTTACGTCGTTCTTGAAACGCTCTGCATACTTGACATAAAGGCTTCGGCAATAGCCTACGGGTATGGTGCTCTTTATCACCATCGTGGCATCAGGATTGACATCCAGCACAAGGTCGATAACCTCTTCTACATGACTTGTGTCGAAATAGTTCTTTACAGGGTCATAGTTTGTCGGGGCTGCTATAACCACATAGTCGGCTTCCTTATATGCTGCTGCACCGTCAAGCGTTGCAGTCAGGTTAAGTTCTTTTTCTGCGAGATATTTTTCTATATAGTCATCCTGTATAGGACTTATCTTGTTGTTTATTTTCTCTACCTTTTCAGGTATTACGTCAACTGCAGTTACTTTATGGTGCTGGCTTAAAAGTGTTGCGATACTAAGTCCTACGTAGCCTGTTCCGGCCACAGCAATCTGTAAGCTATTAAAATCTTTCATATCTATAATAATTATTTTATTGATATATTTTTCAACTGATTTTTAATTAAAAATTCACTGTTTTCTGTTGCGAAACTCAGCGGTTTATGTTAGAAAAACAAATGAGTTATGAGAGCCCCACCAAACCTCCCCCGTGGGGAGGCTTTTGTTTCTCGGTAGTTAGAGTAGTTAAAGGAGCATTTTCTAAGTGAAAAGTGAAGAGCAGGCGTCAAAGCGCAATTAAAAATTAAAAGTTAAAAACGCCTGACGGAAATTAAAAATTAAAAGTGAAGAGTGAAAAATACAAATGCTAACGTAGTGCTTGTAACAATAATCAACAAGGCTAATGTGCCGGCGGATCTGCGCTCCGCCGGAATCAAATATAAGGATCTTTGATCCGCTTAACTCACCTTTGTCTTACGAAAATTAGAATCAACAAGGCTAATGTAGCCTGCTGATTTGCAATTGTCGTGCAAGTGAGAGCAGAAGCAAATCTCATTTGGTTATG
>OOAD01001207.1_pt1 | contig 15048 bp, 10 predicted proteins | sample 1671151 | NCBI WGS metagenome assembly OOAD01 (sample SAMN06348127, study PRJEB24527) | human gut metagenome | biome: human gut; feature: ankylosing spondylitis patient; material: feces | host: Homo sapiens | place: China | collected 2015-10
GGCCGATCCAGTTGAACATGATGGAGGTAATGACCTCGTTGATGTTGAAGTAGGCTTTGAAAAAGCCGGGGATCGCACCCCACAGGCCGCCCAGCACGGCTGCTACCAGCAGGCAGACGAACCAGGGCAGCTTGAGCATGATGGCGCAGTACAGCGCACCGTAAGCGCCCAGCGTATACTGACCGGCTGCACCGATGTTGAACAGGCCGGTCTTGAAGGCAAAGGCCACGGACAGACCGGTCATGATCAGGGGTGCGGCATTGGCAAGCTCCTTGCCCACGCCGTAGGGGGCATCGTGGAAACCGCCCTTGAGGATGCGCACAAAGCCATCGCCCCATGCGTGTGCGGGGTTGATGGCTACCAGCACCAGAAAGCCCACCAGCAAACCAATCAGGATGCACAGCAGTGCAGCCAGCACGCTGGTAACAGAGCTTTGCAGGCTGCCGCTGCGGGAAAGTTTTTTCTTATTCATGTGTTACTGCTCCTCCTTTCCCTGCTTGCGGGCACCTGCCATATACAGACCCAGCTCCTGCACGGTGGTGGCCTTGGGGTCAAACTCGCCCACGATCTCGCCCTCGTACATTACAAGGATGCGGTCAGAAAGGTTCATCACCTCGTCCAGTTCAAGGCTGACCAGCAGCACGGCCTTGCCCTTATCGCGCTCGGCCACGATCTGGCGGTGGATGTACTCAATGGCACCCACGTCCAGACCACGGGTGGGCTGCACTGCCACCAGCAGCTTGGGGTCGCGGTCGATCTCGCGGGCAATGATGGCCTTCTGCTGGTTGCCGCCGGACATACTGCGCACGGTGGTCAAACTGCCCTGACCGCTGCGCACGTCGTACTGCTCGATCAGCCGGTCAGAGTACTCGCGCACCTTATCGGCACGGATAAAGCCGCCCTTCTGGAACTCCGGCTGCCAGTAGCGCTGCAGCACGATGTTGTTTTCCAGACTGAAATCCAGCACCAGACCGTGCTTGTGGCGGTCCTCCGGGATGTGACCCATGCCGTCCTTGGAGCGCTGGCGGATGCTCTCGTGGGTGATATCCTTGCCGTCCAGCATAAGCTTGCCGCTAGACAGCTTGCTCAGACCGGTCAAGCCGTAGATGAACTCGGTCTGGCCGTTGCCCTCGATGCCCGCCAGACAGACGATCTCGCCTGCGTGCACCTTGAAGGACACATCCTTCACCACATCCTTCTTGCGCTGGTCATTGTGGATGGTAACGTTCTCCACATCCAGCACAGTCTCGCCGGGGTGCGCGGGCTGCTTTTCCACCTGCAGCTGCACGTCACGGCCCACCATGCGGCGGGAAAGCTCTTCCTTGGTGGTGTCCTTGATATCCACCGTGCCCATATATTTGCCCTTGCGCAGCACGGTGCAGCGGTCGGCCACAGCCATGATCTCGTTGAGCTTATGGGTGATGAACAGGATGGACTTGCCCTCCTTCTTGAACCCGCGCATGATCTCCATCAGTTCGTCGATCTCCTGCGGGGTCAGCACAGCGGTGGGTTCGTCAAAGATCAGGATCTCGTTGTCGCGGTACAGCATCTTCAGGATCTCCACGCGCTGCTGCATACCCACCGAGATATCGCTGACCAGGGCGTCCGGGTCCACCCGCAGGCCGTACTTTTCGCTCAGCGCCATCACCTTTTTGCGTGCCTCGGCCTTCTGCAAAAAGCCCATCTTGTTGGGCTCAACGCCCAGAATGATGTTGTCCAGCACGCTGAAGCATTCCACCAGCTTGAAATGCTGGTGCACCATGCCGATGCCCAGTGCGTTGGCATCGTTGGGGTTGCGGATGGCAACCTCCTTGCCGTTTTTCAGGATCTTGCCCTGTTCCGGCTGATACAGGCCGAACAGCACGCTCATCAGCGTACTTTTGCCCGCACCGTTCTCGCCCAGAAGGGCGTGTACCTCGCCCTTGCGCAGCTGCAGGGTGATATCATCGTTTGCCTTGATACCGGGGAATTCCTTGGTAATGTGGAGCATCTCGATCACATAATCCTCTGCCAATCTGCTCACTCTCCTTTCGTGCCGTAACGACACCTTTTTCTATACTACAACCCATTATACCTGATTTTTTGCAGTTTGCACACGGCTTTTTGATTTTTTGTCAAAAAGCACAAGTAAAAGTATTACTTTTGTATAGTCTGCACGATTTGCTCCCTGTTTCTCTTACACAGGCATACAAAAAGGGCGGGGTGCCCCTGCATGAGCACCCCGCCCCTATTACGGGAGTAATTCCGGGAAAGCGATTACTGGATGTAGTTGACCTTGGTGAACTCGCTGACGGTGGGCTTGGTAGCGTCGTCGGAGCTGTTGTCCACAACGAGCTCGCCGGAAGCGATCTTGCTCTTCAGGGCCTCGTACTCGTCCTTGGTGAAGGTCTTGAAGTTCCAGCTGTCATCAGCAGTGGGCAGACCAACATAGTCGCCATCCTCCAGACCGAAGTTACCGTTGGTAGCAGCGATGTTGCTCCACTCGCCGGCCTCGATGTCGCCCAGAGCAGTGCTGACAGACTCAGACAGACCCTTCATGGCAGAGGTGATGAACGGGTTGTAAGCGTAGCCGTCCTTTTCCACGCCGTTCGCGCCGATGTAGTTCTGGTCAACGTCAACGCCCACAACGTAGCCGTTGTTCTTCAGAGCAGCCTCGACAGCGGAAGTGTAGATGCCGCCGCCGCAGGCAAAGACGATCTGAGTGCCGTTGGCATACCAGCCCTCCATACGGGAGGTGATGTTGGCATCGCCGTAGAACTGGCCGCCGTAGAAGTAGTTGATGTCGATGTTCTGACCCAGCTCCTGAGCAGCAGCATCAGCGCCCTGCACAAAGCCGTAGCCGTAACGGATGACAGCGGGAACAGCCATGCCGCCCAGGAAGCCCAGCTTGGTCTTGCCGTCCTTGGCAATGGCATAACCTGCCAGATAGCCTGCCTGCTCCTCCTTGAAGGTGATGCAGTAGCAGTTGGAGGGGATCTCATCGGTGCCGATATCGCCCTGGGTGACATCGATAGCAATGAACTTGACATCGGGGTACTGCTCAGCAGCCCATGCCAGAGAAGCGCCATACAGGTAGCCGACGCAGACAATGACCTCAGCGCCGTCGTTGACAGCCTGACGGATCATGGTCTCACGATCCTCATCGGAAGCATCAGCCTCGGGGATGTAGTACTGGCAGTCATCGCCCATGTAGCTGGAAACAGCGCTCCAGCAAGCCTGGTTGAAGCTCTCGTCATCGATCGTGCCGGTATCGCAGGTCAGAGCGACCTTTGTGATCTTGCTGGCAGCCTCGGAGCCAGCCTCAGAAGCTGCAGAGGAAGCAGTGGAAGAAGCGGTGCTGGTGGAAGAGGAAGAACCACCGCAGGCGGTCAGAGCAGCGGCAGCAGCTGCAGCGCCAGCCACAGCCAGGAAGTTACGACGAGAAATCATCATAAGAAAACTCTCCTTTTTATACATTAAAAATTGCGCTTTAAAAAGGGAATGCGCACACTTGCACATTTACTGACCCAAGTATAGCCGGGTCATGTGAGGAAAGCAAGGCATTTCCGATTACAAAATCTTTACAGATTTTTTGTAAAATTCGCGTAAAAGTCGTACTGCTTCACCAATTTTTGCAAAATATCCGCTTCCCGCCTCACTCTTCCACGGCTTTGTTGCCCGCCACGTTGGAGGGGCCAAAGCCGAAGGGCAGCAGCTCGTCCATGCTGCGCTCAATGAAGTCCTCCGGGGTCTTTGCCATAATGACGTTCAGCTCCGGCCCGCCAAACTCGAATAGTGCCTGACGGCACACCCCGCAGGGCGAGGTGATCTGCCGGTTCACTTCGCCCCGGCGGCTGCCCACCACCGCGATATCCGTAAACGCGGTCACGCCTTCCGCCACCGCCTTGAACAGGGCGGTGCGCTCGGCGCAGCTGGTGGGGGTAAAGGCGGCGTTCTCCACGTTGCAGCCGGTAAAGATGCGTCCGTCCGCAGCGCGCAGTGCAGCGCCCACCATAAAATCACTGTAAGGCGCATAGGCCTTTTCCCGTGCGGCCAGTGCCATGCGGATCAGCTGCTGTTTTTCTTCCATGGTCAGTTTTGTCATGCTGTCTCCTCCTTTTACGGGCAAAAACAGCGCGGCTGTGCCTTGGGGCGGCAGCCGCGCTGGAAAGTTATGCGATCAGTACTCTGCGCCCAGAGCGACCTTCATCATGTCGGTAAAGCTCTTCTGGCGCTCCTCGGCGGTGGTAATGTCGGGGGCCACAAAGCTGTCCGAGATGGTCAGCAGGCAGGCGGCGTTCTTGCCCAGCACCTGCGCGTTGGCAAACAGAGCAAAGCTTTCCATCTCCACGCACAGGCAACCGTCCTCGTCCCGCAGCTTTTCCCAGTAGGTGGGCTTTGCGTCCGAGGGCTGGCGGTAAAACACATCCGAGGAGTGGATGTTGCCCTCGATCAGGGGAATGCCCTGCTTTGCAGCGGAGGCACGCAGCTTTTCGTTCAGGGCTGCGCTGGGCAGAGTGATGTTGCCAGTAAAGCCGCTCTGCACCCGGGCGTAGTTGCTCTCGCTCACAGCGCCGGTGGCCAGCACGGTGTCGAACAGCTTGGCCTTCTCGGTATAGCTGCCAGCAGAACCGATGCGGACGATATTTTCCACGCCGTAGAAGTTGAACAGCTCGTAGGAGTAGATGCCGATGGAGGGCATACCCATACCGCTGCCCATCACGCTGATGGGGCGGCCTTCGTAGGTGCCGGTAAAGCCCAGCATCCCGCGCACGCCAGTCACCTGCCGGACATCCTGCAAAAAGGTGTCGGCAATAAATTTGGCACGCAGGGGGTCACCCGGCATAAGGACTGTCTTGGCGAAATCGCCCATTTCTGCGCTGATGTGAGGGGTAGACATAGATGATCTCTCCTTTTTATTCATGATACAGCAGAGGGGCTTTCCCCCTGCGGAAAAGTCCTTGCTGCTATTTACCGATATTTGCTGCGGTTGAACACGTTCTGCGGTGCGATGTAAGAGCCGTTGCGCCGGATCTCGAAGTGGCAGTGGTTGCCGCTGGAACGTCCGGTGCTGCCCACATAGCCGATGAGCTGACCCTGCTTGACCGACTGACCGGCGTGCACCACCAGCGACAGGCAGTGGGCGTACAAGGTGGTGTAGCCGTTGCCGTGGCTGATGATGATGGAGTTGCCGTAGCCTGTACCCGCACCGGCGCGGTTATAGCCGGCCTTGGTCACCGTACCGCCTGCCGAAGCGTAAATGGGCGTACCGGCGGCGGCGCAGATATCCACGCCCTTGTGGCTGCCGCCGTACCAGCGGGAGCAGTTCCGATAGCCGGGCACCGGCCAGATAAACTGTCCGCTGCCGGTGATATAGGATGCACCAGAGGACACCTTTTTGGTGCCCACCGTAACTTTTTCAGTCACAGGCTCCTTGGTCACCACAGTGCTCAAAATCTGCTGGGAAAGCTGATTGCCATTTGTATCATACACCCGCTGTGCCGTCACGGTGCGGATGCCGTTCTCGCCCGTCTGGGTCACCCGCTTGGTGCCGGAGTTCAGATCATTGGACTTGGTGGTTTCGGTGGTATAGGCGATCTCTTCCTCCCAGCTTTCCACCTTGGTGATGCGCACCTCCAGCGTCTCCTCCTCCCGCACCACGGTCAATGCATCGCCGGGCAGGATCTTGGAGTTCTGGGTCAGGCCGTTTTCCCCATTAGCGGCAAAGCCGGTGTTCATATCGCACAGTTCCTTCACGGTCAGGCCATTTTTCTGGGCAATGGCCCAGATGGTGTCGCCGCTCTGCACGGTGTAGGTCTTTTGTGCCTGCTGCACACCGGAGAGCAGCTGCTCCACCTCGGCTTCCTCCTGAAAGCTCTCGGTGAAGTAGATGCCGTTTTCCAGCGTGACATCCTTGTTGAAGCCCACAGTGGTGTTGGGGTCGTCCGGGTTCTCATAGGGCTCCAGCAGGCTGCTGATGTAGCTTTGCAGGCTGCTGCCGTCCGCGCACACGGCGGTAAGCTCGCCGTCCAGATACAAAGCCGTGCCCTCGCTGATCTGGTCGCCGGAATTCTTAAGGATGGCGTCAGCCACACCATTTTCGTCCATCACGTCGTGGGCGATGGCCACGGAATAAGTAGGCTCCACGGTAAAGCGCGCCTGCTCCGCACCGGAATAATTGATACGCTGCTGCACGGCTTCCAGCGCAGAATTGAACACCTCTTCGTTGGCCACATAGCCCACGGTCTCATTGTCCACCTGCACCTCCAAGGCGTAGGGCTGACGGATGGTGGTCTGGAACACCGTCACCATAACGGCCAGCGCTGCCATTGGCAGCACATACATAGCCATACGGGGCACAAGGCGGATGTTATCAGCGATGCCATGGGCAAGAAAGTGGCCGCTTGCGCGCAGCGCAGCGCCAAAGCCGTTTTCCTTGCGTACCCGGTGTGCGTGGCGCAGCAGCGCCCCGGTGCCCCGCAGGGCAAGCACTACCGGGCCGAACAGATCCCGCAGCAGCTGCGCCGCCCCGGGAAAGGCCATGGATGCGATATTTTTCAGCAGTTCTCTGCCCGTTTGCAGCAGACGCCGCAGCCCATGCTGCAAGCGGCGTCCTGTGCGGACCACGGCATACTCGGCGGAAAAGCCGATGGCGTACAGCGTCTCGCCCACCATAGGTGCTATGGGATTGTGCAGCAGCTTGTGCCACAGCTTTTCCCAGCGGTGCTGACGCTTGCGGCGAATCCTGTGCCGCCGCAGCACGCCCCGGCATTGGAACTGTGCCCACAGCGAGCGCAGCTTCTGGCGGCGGGGCTGCCGTACAGGCTGCGCAGCAGGCTGCTGCTCCTTTATTTTATCTTCAGTCAACGGGATTTTTCTCCTTCCTGCGCCGCTGCAGGGCATTTTTTCGGCCCGGAACACAGCAGCTAGATGGTGTACGTTCCCCTGTTCAAAAGGCCAACAGGGCCTGTACACAATACGCTCTCTTTTTATTATACACTTTGCATGGTTTGAAACAAGCGCTTACATAAAATTTGGCTATTTTTTCACGCAGTTTTCACGAAAAGAGCGCTTCCATATCCGGCGGCAGCGGGCTTTCCACTGTGACGGTGCGCAGCTGCAAAGGCATTTCCACCCGGATGCCATCCGGCAGCGGGGTGTATACAGGCACGGCAAAGCTTTGCCTGGCGCAGTGCAGCGCCTGCCGGGCAATGCGCTCCCGGCTGCCGCCGTAAAGATCGTCCCCGGCAAGAGGATGGCCGATGGACGCAAAGTGCACCCGGATCTGATGGGTGCGCCCGGTCACCGGCACGCAGGCTGCAAGGCTAAGGCCGTTTTCTTCCTTTATAATAGTATACTCGGTGCGGCTGGGCTTGCCCTCGGGGGTAACGCAGCGCCCGATGATGCTATCGCCCCGGCGGCCGATGGGTGCATCGATTGCTCCTTTTCCCAGCGGCAGCGCGCCCTGTGCGATGGCATAATACAGCTTTGTCACCCTGCCTGCCAACAGCGGCGCGGCGTAGGCGTTTTTGGCCGCCAGTACAAGGCCGCTGGTGTCCTTATCGATGCGGTTCACTGGGCGGAAAACCGGGCTGTGGCCGTGGGCAGCCGCCCACGCCGCGTAGCCGTTGGCCAATGTGCCCCCGGGGTAGTTCAGGGTGGGGTGAACCGCCAGCTGCGGCGGCTTTTCCAGCACCACCGCAAAGGCATCCTCGTACACCACCTTGACCGGAATCTCCGGCTGCGGGGTCACGCCGTCCCCCTCCGGCGGCAGGGCAAAGGAGAGCATCTGCCCAGGGTAGATGCGCCGGTTTGCCAGCACAGGCACGCCGTCCGCAAAAAAGCCGCCGCCCCGGAACTTGACCGCCCGGGCGAGATCCGTAGAGACGGCACACTGGCGCAGAAAGCTGCGCACCAGCACCCCATCGTGGGTGGTGGCCGTATCCGGCACGGCAAAATACAGCTGCATGGCCTGCCCTCCCCCTGCAAAAATCACAAAAACACAAATGATATTATAACAAAAATCCGTTTCACTTGCAAATCTTACTTTTTTATGGTATCATGAGGAACGGAAAACGAGTGGAACATACGGCGGCGGGGCGGCTTTGACCGCTCTGAGGAAAGTCCGGGCCTCACAGAGCACGGTAACTGCTAACGGCAGCCGAGGGTGACCTCAGGGAAAGTGCAACAGAAAGGAAACCGCCGCAGCAATGCGGTAAGGATGAAAGGGCGAGGTAAGAGCTCACCAGCGCATGGGTGACTATGCGGCTTTGTAAACCCTACCGGAAGCAACGCCTATATGGGACGTACAGCGCTGCTCGCGTGTCCCGAAGGCGGCACGAGCCTGTCAGCAATGGCAGGCCTAGACAGATCGTCGTTTAATACAGAACCCGGCTTACGGTCCATCTCGTTTTCCATTTGGTGTATCTGCAGGGGGTTGTTAGAACCCTTCTTTGCCCCGCCGTCAGGCGCAGAGGCAGAGAGGGTTGATAACAGCCCTCTTTTCGTTTTGGTCAGAGTGTGGTATACTATCCTCACCACGGGAGCACAGTTGTTCGCTGTGGGCAAACAAGAGAGACAGGATGTGAAATCCTCCGATGAAAGATGGTTTTTTGAAAGCAGCAGCCCTTTCGCCTGCGCTTCGGGTGGCGGACTGCGCCTACAACACCCGGCAGATCCTCACGGAGCTGCGTGCCGCCGCCGCCCGCGGCGTGAAGCTGGCCGTGTTCCCCGAGTTCTGCCTGACCGGCTATACCTGCGGCGACCTGTTTTTGCAGCGCACCCTGCAGCAGGGAGCCCTGACCGGCCTGCAGGAGCTGCTGGATGCCAGCCGGGAGCTGGACACCGTGGCCCTTGTGGGCCTGCCCCTGATGGTGCGGGGCAAGCTGTACAACTGCGCTGCCGTGTTCTGCCGCGGGCAGCTGCTGGGTCTGGTTCCCAAAACGTACCTGCCCAACTACGGCGAGTTCTATGAAAAGCGGCAGTTCACCCCCGGCTCCACCGAAGTGGAGTGGGTGAATGTCTGCGGGCAGGATGTCCCCTTTGGCACCTCCCTGCTCTTCCGCTGCCGCCAGATGCCCAGCTTTGTGCTGGGCGTGGAGCTCTGCGAGGATCTGTGGAGCGCCCTGCCGCCCTCCACCTTCCACGCACTGGCAGGCGCTACCGTCATCGCCAACCTTTCGGCCAGCGATGAAACGGTAGGCAAGGCCGAGTACCGCCGGGCACTGGTGGAAAACCAGTCTGCCCGCCTGCTCTGCGGCTACCTGTACGCCTCGGCAGGCCACGGCGAGAGCACCCAGGACATGGTGTTCGCAGGCCACGACCTGATCGCCGAGAACGGCACCCTGCTGGCTGAAGTGAAACCCTTTGCGGACGGTCTTGCCGAGACGGAGCTGGACTGCCAGCGGATGGAATCGGAGCGGGCGCGCAACACCAGCTTTGAGCCCAGCACCGAGGGCTACCAGACCGTGGAGTTCGACCTGGCCCTGACCGACACCGTGCTGACCCGCTGGGTAGACCCCACTCCCTTTATTCCCCACAATGAACAGCTGCGTGCCGAGCGCTGTGAGCTGATTTTGAAGATGCAGGCCGATGGCCTGGCCAAGCGGCTTGAGCACGCCCGCGCCAAAACAGCCGTCATCGGCATTTCGGGCGGTCTTGACAGCTGCCTTGCCCTGCTGGTGGCTGTCCGCGCCATGAAACAGCTGGGCCGCCCCACCACCGATGTGCTGGCCGTGACCATGCCCTGCTTTGGCACCACCAAGCGCACCCGCAGCAATGCGGAGATCCTCTGTGACGAGCTGCACGTCAGCTTTACCGAGATCGACATTGCCGCCACGGTGCACAGCCACTTCCGGGACATCGGCCAGGACGAGAGCGTGCTGGACGTGACCTACGAGAACGGCCAGGCCCGCGTGCGCACCCTGGAGCTGATGGACACTGCCAACCGCACCGGCGGCCTGGTGGTGGGCACCGGCGACCTTTCCGAGCTGGCCCTGGGCTGGGCCACCTACAACGGCGACCACATGAGCATGTACGGCGTGAACGCAGGCGTACCCAAAACGCTGGTGCGCCACCTTGTCCGGTACGAAGCCGACATCGCCGCCACCCCGGCCCTGAAAGAGGTGCTGCTGGACATCCTCGACACCCCTGTGTCCCCCGAGCTGCTGCCCGCCAAGGACAACGGCGAGATCACACAGCGCACCGAGGATCTGGTGGGCCCCTATGAACTGCACGACTTCTACCTTTATTATGTGCTCCGCTTCGGCTTTGGCCCGGCAAAGATCTTCCGGCTGGCCAGGGCAGCCTTTGCGGGCCGGGAGGAATACCCGGACGCGGTGCTTTACAAGTGGCTGCGCAACTTCTACTGGCGGTTCTTTGCCCAGCAGTTCAAGCGCAGCTGCCTGCCCGACGGCCCCAAGATCGGCAGCGTGACCCTCTCGCCGCGCGGGGACTGGCGGATGCCCAGCGATGCCTGCGCCGCCCTGTGGCTGGCCGAGCTGGAACAGCTGTTCCCCCAGAAGGATGCCTGAGCCATGAAGCAGAAAAAAAATCTCTGGGTCAATTTACTGTTTGCCGCTGTTGTTCTGGTGATCGCGGGGGTGCTTTTTTACCTCCGCAGTGCCGGGCAGAGCGGCAGCACCCTGGGCGCGGAGCTGATCTACGGCGATGCGAACACGGTGCAGAAGATCTCTCTGGACAAGGATGCCGTCTATGACATCGACACCGGCTATCTGACGGTGCACATCGAGGTCAAGGACGGCGCGGCACGGTTCATTGATTCCCCCTGCCCTGACCACATCTGCGAAAGCTTTGGCTGGATCTCGCAGGAGGATCAGACGGCCACCTGCCTGCCGGCACGGGCCGTTCTGACCATCGTGCCCCTTGCCTGAGGACATGTCAAAAAGGAGAATTCCTATGTTTGATGAAACTTCCCGTTCCCATATGGACGATGACAGCACCCGGCATATCCACCGGGGCCACCGCCCGCCGGAAGAAAAAACCGTGGAGGTGGACAGCGCGGCCTTTTTTGCGCCGGAAACTGCCGCTCCCACCCCGCCGCCTGCACCGCCCAAGCCGCCGAAGCATACCGGCGGGCCTGCCCCGGAGTCAAAGCCCCCCCGCCGCAGGCCGGATGCGGATACAGGCGCGGCCAACCCGAAACGAGGTACTGTTTTGCTGATTGTACAAGCCATTCTGAGCATTGCGGCCTTCTTCCAGCTCTGGCGCACCCAGATGCTGCCCGCGCTGTATCTGGTCATCATTGCGGCGCTGCTGGTGCTGTTCTGGCTGCTGGTCAAGCGCTGCCAGGAGTACAGCGCCCCCCGCAAGGTATCCCGGGTGTTCTCGGTGTTCCTGTGCGCCTTTCTGGCACTGGGCTGTGTCTGGGCGCAGCAGGGCCTGAGTGCACTGGATAACGTGACATCCGGCCTTGTCACCGGAACCGAGGCCAACAAGATCACCAAGGAGCCTTTTGTGGTCTACCTGAGCGGTGTGGACAACCGCGGCGAACTGACCGAAAAGGCCCGCAGCGATGTGAACATTCTCGCCGTGGTCAACCCCTCCACCAAACAGGTGGCGCTCATCAACACCCCCCGTGATTACTACGTTGATCTGGCGGGTACCAACAGCAAGGACAAGCTGACCCATGCCGGTCTGTACGGCGTGGAGACCAGCATGGCAACCCTGGGCAACCTGTACGGGGTTAATGTGGACCAATACCTCCGCATCAACTTTGCGGGCTTCATCAGCATCATCGATGCGCTGGGCGGCGTGGATGTCTACTCCGATCAGGCGTTCACCTCGGTGGGCAGCCCCGGCTACTATGACCCCACCACCTTTGTGGAGGGCTGGAACCATCTGGACGGCAAGGCCGCTCTGGCCTTTGCCCGTGAGCGTCACGCCTTTGCATCCGGCGATATCCAGCGCGGCATCAACCAGATGAAGGTGATCGATGCCATGCTGAACAAGATCAAGTCCCCTGCCCTGCTGATGGGCTTTTCCAAGATCATGGATGCCGCAGCCGACTGCTTTGTAACCAGCTTTTCACAGGATCAGATCAGTGCGCTGGTACGGATGCAGCTGAGTGACTTTGCCGAGTGGGATATTGAAAGCTATACCGTCACCGGCACAAGCTCCAGCAGTACCAAGTGCTACTCTGCCAAGGGACAGAAGCTCTACGTCATGAAACCGGATGATGCTTCTGTGAGCAAGGCTAGGGAAATGATCGCGTCCGTGCTGGGCGGTGAGGGCACCGTTGCCGACACCACCCAGAAGCCGGAAAAGACCGATGTGTTCACCCCCACCACCGACCCGAACGCCGCTGTTTCGGAGGTGCCTGCGGAGAGCGTTCCCGAGGAAGTGCCCGCCGACAGCCTGCCGGAAGAGACCGTCCCGGCTGACCAGCCTGCAGAGCAGCCTGCCGACACCCAGCCGCAGGAGCCGGAAGCTCCCGCCGAGGGCGAGACCGGCAGCGGTGATACGGCCGGAGAAGCACCGTCCATCTCCCTGCCCACACAGGAAGAGGTGGAACAGGCTGCATCGTCCATCTACAATGCGGCTTCCTCCATCTGGGGTGCCATTCAGGATGCTGCTTCGCAGCAGAACGACGCGGCCTGACGATTTGAAATATCCTCTGCGCAAGCTCCGGACTCTATAGCGGAAATATTATTTTATTTGCAAAACAGGAAACGGCTGCGGTCATTTCCTGTTTTGCTTTTTCACCAGAAAGTCCGTGCCGATAAACTGCATAAAAATGCCGCCTGCATCTTGAACCAATGCAGGCGGCTTTCTCATTCAAAATAATTATGCCTTGATCTCGTTCCAGACGCTCTTGCCGTCCAGAGAGGAAGCATCCACATCAAGATACTCGCAGATGGTCTGGGCGATGGTGCCAAAGCACAGACGGGTGCCAAGGTCAACGCCAGGCTTCACGCCCTTGCCGCAAATCAGGTACGGCACATACTCGCGGGTGTGGTCGGTGGTCTTGGTATAGGACGGGTCGCAGCCATGGTCAGCGGTGACCATGAGGAGATCGCCCTCCCGCATTCCGGGGATGAAGTCGGCCACGAACTTGTCAAACTCGGTGGCAGCGGCGGCATAGCCTGCTACATCGCGGCGATGGCCGTAGAGCATATCGAAGTCCACCAGATTCACAAAGGCAAGGCCCTCAAAGTCGCGGGTCTGCAGGGCCTTGGTAAAGGCGATGCCATTGGTGTTGCCAGTGGTCTTGATCTTCTCGGTCACACCCTCACCGTCGAAGATGTCAAAGATCTTACCAACAGCGATCACATCCCTGCCAGCGTCCTTCAGCAGATCCAGCATGGTGGCGCGGGGCGGCTTGAGGCTCAGGTCGTGGCGGTTGGTGGTGCGGTAGAAGGTATCCGCAGTGTGGCCCAGGAAGGGGCGTGCGATCACGCGGCCCACGCCGTACTCGCCCTTGAGCATCTCGCGGGCGATCTCGCAGTAGCGGTACAGCTCATGCACCGGCACCAGCTCTTCGTTGGCGGCCACCTGAAATACGCTGTCGGCACTGGTGTAGACGATAAGGGCGTTTTCTTTCATGGCCTGCTCGCCGTAATCCTTCAGCACCTGCGTGCCGGAGTAAGGCTTGTTGCACAGCACCTTGTGGCCGGTCTTTTCCTCAAACTCGTGGATCAGCTCATCCGGGAAGCCGTTCGGGAAGGTGGGCAGCGGCTTGGGGCTTACCACACCGGCGATCTCCCAGTGACCAATGGTGGTATCCTTGCCCATGCTCTGCTCCTGCAGGCGGGCAAAGGAGCCGATGGGCGCTGCGGTCTTTTCGCCTGCGGTCACACCATCAATGTTGAACATGCCCATCTTTTGCAGGTTGGGGCAGTTGAAGTTGGGATGTTTTGCAATGGCACCCAGGGTGTTGGTGCCCTCGTCGCCAAAGGCGGCGGCATCCGGCTCTGCGCCAATGCCGAAGCTGTCGAGGACGATCAGAAAAACACGCTTTTCCATATCGTTTTTTCTCCATTTCTTCCGGGGACCTGCCCCGGATAAGTGATACTATCTTTACTTATCATTATAAGCAAATCCTGTGCCGGATGCAAGCTTTTTCGCCTTCCCGCAAATATCCGTCATTTTCACCAAAATGTTCGTCATTTTGTTCACGAATTGACCGGGCGTTTTTTCATTTTTAAACGTAAATGCGTCATTCCGTGGCAAAGATTTCTTGACCGCCTAAAAAATTCAGCCACAGCGCAAAGTTTTCCTTGCCCTATTGTATCCCAGCGGATATAATAATAGGTGGAAAAGTTTTGAACCACAGGATTTTTCCGCTTTTGTACCACAGCACGGGATTTTTCCCGTTGGCCGCGCGCAGCTGTCTGTATGACAGCGGACAGCCTGCCGCAAAATAGAGAATGTGAAGTTGTAGTTGGAGGTAGTAAAAGTATATGAGAAAAACCAAGATCATCTGCACTCTGGGTCCGTCCACCGATCAGGAAGGCGTTCTGCGCGAGCTGGTCGCCAACGGCATGAATGTTGCCCGTTTTAATTTTTCCCACGGCTCTCACGAGGAGCATCTGGGCCGCTTTGAAAAGCTGAAGGCCATTCGTGAAGAGCTGGGCAAGCCGGTCGCCGCCCTGCTGGACACCAAAGGCCCCGAGATCCGCCTGAAGGACTTCAAGAACGGCACTGAAATGCTGGAAGCCGGCCAGACCTTCACCCTGACCACCCGCGAGGTGGAAGGCACCAAGGAGATCTGCTCCATCACCTATAAGGACCTGCCGCAGGACGTGCAGCCCGGCGGCACCATCATGCTGGACGACGGCCTGATCAAGCTGCAGATCATCACCGTGAACGACACCGACATCGTGTGCAAGGTGCTGAACAACGGCAAGATCAAGAACAAGAAGGGTGTCAATGTGCCCGGCGTGCATCTGTCCATGCCGTATATGAGCCAGCGCGACCGCGACGACATCATCTTCGGCGCACAGCAGGGCTTCGACTTCATCGCTGCTTCCTTCGTGCGCACCGCACAGGACGTCTACGACATCCGCAACCTGCTGAACGAGTACGACTCCAACATCCGCATCATCGCCA
>OOAD01001216.1_pt1 | contig 14961 bp, 8 predicted proteins | sample 1671151 | NCBI WGS metagenome assembly OOAD01 (sample SAMN06348127, study PRJEB24527) | human gut metagenome | biome: human gut; feature: ankylosing spondylitis patient; material: feces | host: Homo sapiens | place: China | collected 2015-10
CAACGCCGCTGAATTCGTAACCAATGTCTGAAGTTTATCTTTTGTAATTCCATCTGCATCTTTGATTGTGATTCTTGCAGAACCGTTGAATCCGATAATTGCATTTTTCGGTTTTTTTTCTGTCAGCTCAATTGAGAATACACGGTCACCAGTCAGATTGGTATTTCGTCTTGTCTCTGCTACTTTAACAATTTTTTCTGATACGCCATCCTCTAATGTAACGGTTGGCGAGAACTCGGTATTAAAGTCATCCTGGATTGCACTTCCTGGGTTTGGCTGGATCTTAGCTGTGATGATTCCTTTTGTTCCACCTACACGTTTGATTTTTACATCCAGTGAAGATTCTTCATTCATTGTGTATGCAGAATTCTCAAGTTCGATCATTCCTACGCCACCATTGTTGATTACGTAAGCCGCTTCTACACCGATTGCAGCATTTGTCTTTGCTACAAGTCTTAATGTATGCTCTTTATCCTCTAAATCTTTAGATTCGAAGATTTTTGCTCCTGTGGATCTGCTTTCTGCATGTGTATTAATTGTTTCTACTAGCTTACCATCAATATAAACATCCGCTTGTCCATGACCTGGATCTGTTGTACCCATCAGATATACTTTTGTTCCGCTAAATTTGTAAGTAAACTCTGCACCTGCTTTATTGGACCATGTATTCTGTCCGTTGATGTACTGGCTTCCTGTCTGAGGATTCCATCCTGTGGAGCTAAATTTAAACTTACTTGTCTCATTAACACTTGTTGTATCCATGCCTTCCGGCGCTGCTCCTGCCAGCTGGAATCCTTCGCTTGCTTTGTATACACCAACTTCACTCAACATCGGTACTTTTCCGTTTGATGTTCCTACTGTAATCTTCACCTGAGTTGCTGATACCGGAGCTGTTCTAACCAGTCTCTTTGCACCAACAGTTACTCCACTTTTCAGTGTCTGCCACTGTGCATCGTCAGACGCTTTGTACTCAACTTTATAGCTGTTGATGTGCTGTCCTTTCTGAATTGCTTCTTCGAATGAAACCACATCAAACTTTTTCGCTGTATTCCACTTAATAGTAAGACTTCCGCTTGTTTTACCATCATTTGTTGTCCAGTAAGTAGAATCGTCACTGTCTACCACATTGCCCGGTTTAAATTTCGCATCATTGCCACGAACATCAGATGCTACAATTGTGGTTCCTTCTGCTTTTGCCAGATTGGTTCTGAAAGACTCTTCCACATTCTGACCAAATTCCTCTATTCTTTTCAGAATCGGCTGATCCACTGTACCTTGGTTATTCGGCGGTACATTCAGAAGCATGGTTGCATTATGTCCTACAGAATCAAAGTACATGTTAGCAAGCTGTGTAATTGTTTTCGGAGTCTTCTTTTGAGTTCCCCAGAACCATCCGGATGTAATACGTCCGTCACACTCCGGAACTGTCCATTTATTACCATTTTCATATCCTTTGGAATAAGGTGTACTTCCATTGCTGTCAATAGTATTATTGTCATAATTGACATTTGACTTTGCCCAGGTATCCTCAAAAGCTACACCGTCTTCATTTCCAATCCAGCGAACGGTTGTATATGCCTGAGCTCCGAATAACATACAGTCAGCATCCTTGCCTGCCTTTATTCCCTGGTGTTTCTGGATTGTATCAAACCATTTTGTAAACTCATAGTCCTGTGCATTGGCACCGCTTCCTTTGGCTCCATCCATCCATACTTCAACAAAATGTCCGTTATTGCCGTACTTTTGATTTCCAAGAATTTCTTCTAATTGATTATTATAGTATTCGTTATAATCATCAACGTCATTTTCCTTGGTTGTCGGTTTACGATTCTCATCATAATATCCATAAGATGGCTCGTGAATATCCCACGGAGACAGGTAAAGTCCCATGTCCATATTATAGGTTGTACACGCAGCAGATATCTCCGCAAGAATATCTCCTTTATACCCTGCTGCCTCTGCATCATAATCTGTATATTTACTCGGCCAGATACAGAAACCATCATGATGCTTCGCTGTTATAATGAGTTTCTTGAATCCTGCATTCTTTAGTGTACGTACGAGTGTGTCTGCATCAAAGTTCTCTTTCAATGTAAAGATTTCACTCGGCTTTCTATCTCCGTAATGCTCTCCCCACTCAATTTCATTGAACGTATTCGGACCGAAGTGGCAGAATGCTGCCAGTTCATCTTTCTGATATTTGTACTGGTTCGCATCCGGTACAACTTTATCTGATTCTGGTTCTTTTGTACTCTTATCAGTACAGTCAGAATCTGTCACTCCGCTTTCAGCAGCTGATACAGTAACAACTGCCGGTCCAATTGAACTAAATACAGTTGTCACTCCAAGAACAAGGCCCATAAACATTGATACGGTCTTTTTCCTCATTTCGTTCCTCCTCGTTATCATTATGGGTAGGAATCAGTAACTCCTGATTCCCACCTGATCTAACTAATTCTTTCCTCTTTTAAAGTCGAGGTTATAAATTTCTTAATCCTCTTTTTTACGTTTTACTACACCCAGTCCTGCAGCTGCAGATGCTGCTAATGCAAACAACCAGGTTACTACATTTGTTGTATCTCCAGTCTTAACTGCATGTGATGTAGTACTTCCAGTACTTGTAGTACCCTTGTTGCCTGATCCGGTATTTGTAGATCCTGTATTGGATGATCCGTTATTGTTTGATCCGCCATTAGATGAACCATTGTTGGATGCTCCGCTGTTGCCATCATCCTTCTTATTGTCACCCTTATTGCTGTCGTCGCCCTTATTGTTGTCGTCTTTCTTGTCTTCTTTTACTTTCAGGGCTTCTTTTGCTTCTTTTACAGCTTTCACTGCTGCGTCGATCTCAGCCTGTGTTGCTTCTGGATTATCCAGTACTGCATTCGCTTTATCAATTGCTGACTGAAGTGCTGCAAGAGACTCTTCTGTATACTGCTCTTTATCTCCTACAACCTTTGTTGCATCTTCTACTGCAACTTTCAGTTCATCTTTCTTAACAGGTGCTTCCGGCTTCGGTGTCTCTTTCTTAACAAGAGCCTTCTGTGCTTCCTGGACTGCTTTCTCTGCTGCGTCTACTTCTTCCTTAGTAGAATCTTCCTTATCATAAACTTTCTGTGCAGCTTCTACAGCTTCTTCAAGTTCTTTTACAGATTCTGGAGTATAAGCATCTTTCTCTGCAAGTTTTTCTTTTGCTGTATTAATTGTTGCAAGCAGGTTTTCTTTTGCTACTGTAAGTCCATCTTTTGCAAATGTTACAGCAATTGTGTGGTCTTCTGTTATATCTTTGAAAGTATACTCTTTTACAATATCTTTTACGTCTGTCTCATCCACTGTAATACTTTCAATATGATATCCCTTGTCAGGAGTGATTGTGAACACTTTGGATGTTCCCTTATAAGCTTTTGTTTCGTAACTTGTTTCGTCTTTTGCTTTCTCTTTGATCTCGTCTTTCAGTTCAATCTTTCCGCCTTCACCTGCTGTTGCTGTGATTGTAAACTGTGTCTGGATGTCAGCAAGTTTTGCTTGGATCTCATCTTTCTTCGCATCTACAGCTTCCTGAGTAGATGTTGCTGTTAACTGCTTTCCTGCTTCTACAAGTTCCTTAAGTTCTACAAGAGCTGCTTCAGAATATTTATCTTTGTCTTCTGCTGTAAGAACTTTTTCTGCCTCAGTAATCGTTGTTGTAAGTTCTGTAAGGTCTGCTTCCTTCAGTGTTGTAAATGTCGCTGCTTCTGATTTTTCAGACTCATTTCCTGCAGCATCCACTGCTGTTACTGTTACGTTGTACTCAGTATTTGCTGTAAGGGCTGCCAGATCATACTCTGTTTCTGTGATAAGTTCATCATTTACTTTCTCATCGTTCAGGTATACATTGTATCCGGCTACTTCTACGTTATCTTTAGATGCTGTCCAAGTGAGCTTTGCTCCTGTATGAGCAATCTCAGATGCTTTCACATCTGCCGGAACTGTTGGGGCTTCTTTATCTGCAGCAGCTTTATCTACGTAAGTAATAATCGGTGTAATATGAGCAGATGGTTTGCTTGGGTTTCCGTTACATTTTGCTACTACACGGATGATGTCACCCCGAGTCACTTCGATTTCTTCTGCCTTTTCCCAGTTTCCTTCTTTCTTTTTACTGGTTTCAAGTGTCAAGTTCTTCTTCTCTGTTCCATTTACATAGAGGCTTAAGGTAACTGTTCCGCCTTCGTTCGGAGACTGACGAAGATATGGCTCTCCATCTCTAACTTTGAATGATACTGTTCCGCTCTTAGGTACTCTGTATGCCATTGCTGTTGAGATATTTGTGCTTGGCGGTGCAGAAAGTAAACCGTGTTTGTCTGGACTGCTTGCTGTAGTTACATGCTGATCATCATCAATACCAGGTCCATAATATGTATGAGTAGCCCAGTTTGGCCAGCCATCTTTATCAACAGATGTCATATTCGCCCAGTCACCGGATCCGTCCTTCATCTGTCCGAACCAGACATTTCCCTGCTGTCCGTTTATAAAATCCTTCGTCCAGTTGTATTCATTTTTCTGCTTGATCGCATAGTCATTTGTAGTTCCATCTTCCGCTGTGATACGAAGTGTCATTCCGTCTGCTACTGCATCCTTATCTGCCAGTTCTTTTTCAGCATTTACTACAGAAACAGTTGCTGTATCAGCTACCGTAAGATTCGCCTTCAATTCCTTCACTGTTGTTGGATTTTTCTCTGTATAAGGAACTTGTACCTCTGTTCCTCTCACTTCATAGTAAGAAGCTTTCAGTTCTTTATCAGAACTTGCAACGACTGTATACGTTACATCTGTTTTTCCTTCATATGAAAGAACAATTGTTGCTCCTCCCTTTACAACATCTGTTCCTTCAAGTACTTTCTCACCGTCTTTAACAGTAACTTTGACGCCTGTATCTACGATGATATTTTTAAGAAATGCATCTACTGTCGTATTCTTCGGAAGCTCACTTACGTTTGTTCCATCAACTTTATATACGTTAGATCTCAGGATAAGAGTGTCTGCTACTACATCACTCTCTGCTGCTCCGATCTCCGGTACTGCTGTGATCGCATGTCCGAAGAAGTCGTGATCGATCGTATAACCATTTCTGTCAACCACTACTTTACCCTTATTGATTGCAGGAGAGTTTTCTGCAAGTTTGTATCCATCAAATACTGTTTTTTCAGTTGGATTTTCGTGTTTTCTTGCTGCTTTGTCTACTGCTACAGAATCCGGACCAGAACCTGGATTCACAAGTACTTCTGTCCCTGCATTCACTTTTACAGCATTTGCATCATTCGGATAGGTGCTTACGTTGTAAAATAAGTTATTGCTGAAGGTCTTATTTCCGCTAGGATTCCAGTTGTTTACTGTAGCCTGTGTATTACCTGCGAAGTAGAAAATATTATTTTCCATATCTACAGGACCGCCATTGCCATGACTTCTGTGCCAGATGGTATTAAGACCTTCTTTGATATAGAACGTATTGTTGTAAACCTGACAATTTCCGGAGTTACCTGCCGGATCCAGAGGTCCCATATCTTCATTCTGACTGATATTATAACGGAATGTATTGTTAACAGACTCCGGTCCACAGAACATGATCGTACTTGCGGTATTTCCATGGCTGTAGTTGTACTGGTAGTTTGTTCCGTCACCATAGTCAGCATCCCAAGGCTGTCCGTCGCCGTTACCACTTGCGGCATTCAATGTTTTAAAACATTCATTATACTGGAAAATCGCATTTTTACATTTCCATGGCCAGATACCGGCTGCCACTCGTCCTGCACCAACGCCCTGTGTACCGTTTGGATTACCATTTGCATCAAGACTTGGCTGATTCTTTGAGTAGTCTTTTGTATTAATCTGTTCAGCTGCATTCTCGGATACATTGTACTGAATCAATGGTCTGTCAAGATACATGGTTGTGATTGCATCTCCACCCACATGGTTCAGGTAGTTGTTCTCGATGACTACATTGGAGGAACCATATTTTGCCATTGTTGCATCCGGAAGTTCACCTGTTTGGAACTGTCCCCACTGATAGGTATATCCAACTGCAATTCCCCAACGGTTTACCTTATTCAGAGAACAGTTTCTAATCTGGACATCATTATATCTTGCAATTCCTGTTTCGCCTTCATTCGTTGGTTTTGCAACGATGAAGTAGATACCACCGTTTGTCATATGCTTGTTATAAACGTTTCCTGTTACATCATGGATATAAAGATCATTTAATACGATATGATCTACAGTTCCATTATCTTTTGCAACTCCGGCAACACCGGTTCTGTCCATTGCATCTGCATCATTATACTTTTTATCTTTTTCAGTATCTGTGGAACTCTCTCTGTCATTTGTCAGCTCCAGACCTTCGATCTCAAGGTATTCAGCATCTTCAATTAAAATACTGGAAGAAACAGTACCTTTCCATTTATGGTTCTGGTTATCCAGCGGATTACCATAATTCAGCTCCCACTGTCCATGACCATTTGTATTGATCTGTGGTCTTTTTCCCTCTCCATAGGTAGATACTTTTACCGGTGCTTCTGCAGTACCGCTGTCCTCTTTTGTGAACTTAAGAGCCTGATCCTCAAATACAGATCCCTTTTTCAGAAGAACAGTGTCTCCCGGCTCAAGGTTAAGGCCATTCACCTTATCAAGTGTTTTGAATGCCTTGCTTTCAGAAGTTCCATCATTACTGTCGTTTCCACCTTTTGAATCAACGTAATAGGTTGTTCCTGTCGCAGCAGACTCCTTTGCATTAACCGGAACTGTCGGCACCATTGATGCAACTGTTGTTCCAGCAAGCGCAAGAGCCAGCGTACGACTCATCCATTTTTTCTTCATAGCTTTTCTCCCTCCATTATTGTATATTCTTCAAGGTTAATCGGTTTACATTCTCCATGTTACCTGCCACCTGAGAATCTGTTTCACGCTGCGTGATCATATCATCATACTTCTGCTCACGCAGTTCTCTTTCGACCGCGATCCTTGCCATCTCAAGGTCTGCATTTTCATCGCTGTCTCCAAAGATCCACTCTCGACTTTGATAGTGTTCCTGTATTTCATCTTCTGTCAGTTTCATACCTTCACGATTGGTATCGTTACAGTACTTTTCTTTTAACGTGCTGATTTCATAATCCAGATAAAGCTGAAACGTATATTCTTTAAGCCCGTAGATTACTTCGCCTTTTTCTACTTTCTCACTTCGCTCTGCATTTTCATCTTTCCAGCGTTTTTCCAGTGCTTCATAACTACTGTCTGTGATATCTCCCTGTTCTTTTGCAAGATCGTAAACAGCATGAATGTGTTTCAACTCTTCTACTGTATTATCCGCCAGAATTTCATACCCGTGTTTTCCATCATACTGTTTTTTCCAGAAGTCATCTTCATATATAGCGCCATACTCCTGCTGAATCTGTATCTTTGTATCATATTCAACTGCTTTCATACAGTTCAGATACTCTTCTTTGCTAATTACGTGTTCCGCAACAGTAAGATCGAATTGATTTGCCTTTTTATATTGAATGATTCCGGCAACAGTTCCTGTAACAGCAATCGCCAATAGAATGATTCCAAGCTTTAGGAATTGCTTCTTTCGATTCTTCATAGATTCTGCGCCCTTCCTATTTGAATTTTTGTTTTATCTTCACATAGATTCTTTTTATCCACATTAACTTCATTATAGCAATCTGGTTTTTTTTCGGCTCGTTTTTTTTAGTTGATTTTCATGCCATTTTTGTCTAATTCGGAACTAAACAGAAATTTCTTTTTTTTATTTCCATTAAAAAAAGACCATGAAAAAATGATTTTTCATAGCCTTTTTAGCATCAAATTTTTAGTTTTCCAAATCAACAATCTGATTCTTCTCTAATGTATAATTACCGCCATCCATATTTTTACGAACGAATGGAACGCCTTTTCTTACATAGAAAGTATTATCTTTGATCAGTGCATCCGGGTTCTCTGCCGGACTGATCGTTCCTCCAAGGTCATCAAAGCTGACATTGTTACGGAACGTATTATGAACTGATTCCTGCAAACAGAACATCACACATCCGCCTTCGTTCTGTCTGCTGTAATTATACTCATAAATTGTTCCGTCACCGGAATCTGCATCATATGCCATACCGTCTTGATTCAGTCTTGTATCAGCGCCTTCATTATATCGGAACAACGCATCCTTACACTTCCAAGGCCAGATAGCTGCTGCCACCTTTCCCAGTCGATTACCCGGCTCGCTATAGATCCGATCATTGATCTCACAGGCGATGGAATCTGTCATATTGTGTTCTATGAGTGGACGAAGTGCATACATCGATGTAATGCCGTCACCACCTGCTGCCTTTACATAATTATCGCGGATCAGCATATTTTCGTGACCATATTTCAGGAAGATTTCCTCATCAAGCTCTGCTCCCTGGAACTTGTCATGTGCATAAGTATAACCAACAGCGATTCCCCAGCGGCTCACCTGATACACAAAGCACCCCTCAACTGTGACATCTTTATAGCGTGCCACTCCGGTCAGTTCTTCGTTCTCCGGACGAAGTGCCGTCATATAGATACCACCGTTATTCATGTGCTTATCATATACATTACCATTCACATCATGGATCAGCAGATTACGCAATGTAATACCGTGTCGTACACCTTTGTCTTTAGCTACAACAGCAACACCTGTGCGGTTCATCTTATCTCCAAGAGAATAGTACTCGCCGATAATTTTGTCTGCTTCGTTTGTGATCTCCAGATCTTCTACGATGATATATTCTGCATCATACAGCAGAACTGCGGAAGATACATACCCGCGATATACATGAGTTGGTGAATCTAATGGGGCTCCATAATTCTGATACCAGATTCCCTGCCCGCAAGCCTCAATACGCGGTGCATCGCCTTCTCCATAAGCTCCGATCACGATCGGTGCATCTTCTCTTCCGCTATCTGTTACCTGAAGATACTGTCCGTAAAAGATGCTCCCACGCTCAAGTAATACATGATCTCCCGGCTGCAGACTTCTATGATTGATTGCAAAAAGACTGGCGAATGCACTTTCGCTTGTCAGTCCATCGTTCGAATCATTTCCTGTCTTCGAACTCACGTAATACGTCTTCGATAAGCTTGTCATATGCATCCTCCCGTAATCTTTTTTCAATAATCTGTTCTACCTCTTCATAAGTAAAGAGATCTCCGAAATATCGACCGAATAAATCCATATTTTTTTCGTAAAATTCTTTCTTCTCCTGCTCTGTGACATCCGGACACAGACCTGTGCTTCGAACCGCCTCACTTGGCTGGACAAAATTCAGTTTCAGTCTTGTCAGCTCATACTGCAAATACGCTGGTGCTGAAAAATAACGTGGTCCATAGAACAGCTTCTCCTCCTGCTCCATCATCTTCAGCTTTTCATTATGATTCTGTCTTCTTGCTTCAAGCCCCTGCATAGAAGAGTCCTCAAGCAATCCCATTTTATGTGCTAAAAGGAAGGCACCTTGCGCCTTCCTTAAACATTCCTGTTTTATACAATACTTTTGCTGCATTATTTTACCGCTCCTGTAATTCCGTTTGCAAAGCTCTTCTGTAAGCACAGGAAGATGATTGCAGTCGGAAGTGTACAAATCAATACACCAAGCATCAGCATACCATAGTCAACACTGTAACCACTCTTCAGGTTTGCTACAAGCATCGGCATAGTGATTGCTTTGCTGTCCTGTAAAATGATCGTTGGCCATAAGTAGTTATTCCATGCACTCATGAATGTTACAGTCATAGCTGCTCCATAAGTAGATTTCATAACCGGGATAAACATCTTAAAGAAGATCTGAAATTCGTTTAATCCCTCAAGTCTTGCTGCTTCGATAATATCATGCGGGAAAGAACGAGCTGCCTGTCTAAACAGCATGATCATAAACGGAGTGGAAATTGTCGGAAGCGCAAGCGCGATCCATGTATTAACCAGTCCCCATGAAGTAAACATCTTAAACAGCGGAATCATAATGGCTACGAAAGGAAGCATCATTGCAAGAAGAAGAATACTCATTAAAGTATCTTTTCCTTTGTCATGATAAATCTCGAATCCATATCCGGCGATTGAACACACAAGCAGTGCTACAACTGTAATGATGATCGCATTTCGGAATGAGTTATACATTGCAAGCCCAAGATTCTGCATGCCTACCAGTGTCTTAAAGTTCTCTATCAAGTGAGTACCCGGATAGAGTTTACCTCTTACGACATCGATACTTGAGTTTGTTGCTCCGCAAAGCATGTAATACAGTGGAAATGCAGACAGAAAGCTTGCAATAATCAACACTGCATAAGAAACTATTGATTTCAATTTAGTCACGTTTGTCACCTACTTTCATCTGAATTGCAGACAGAATTGCTACCATTATAAGAATACATACAGACAATGCTGCTGCATAATTAAATTTCGGTGTCTCTACAAAGGAAATATTGTAGATGTAGTGTGCCAATGTCATAGTTGACTTACCAGGTCCACCTGCTGTCAGGTTCATAGACTCATCAAACAACTGAAGTGTTCCTGAAGTTGACATAATTGCTGTCATAAGGATTGTTGGCTTCAGAAGCGGAATTGTAATCTTTATAAACTGTTTAAATGGTGTTGCTCCATCGATATAACTTGCTTCATATACGGAATAATCAATATTCTGTAATCCTGCAAGATAGAATACCATATTGTATCCTGTCCATCTCCAGATCAAAGCTATAACAATTACCCAACGAGCCGGCCATGTACTCTGGAACCAGTCGACAGAGGATAATCCAATTCCTGTAAGAACTCTGTTCACAACTCCGTCCGGAGCAAACAAGGACTTGAAGATCATAGAGTAAGATACAAGTGATGTTGCACACGGAAGGAAGATCAATGTACGGAAAAGACCTTTACATCTGATCTTTGGACTATTCAAAAGCTGTGCCAGGATCAAGGCAAGAACAAGCATGATCGGCACCTGGATCAAAAAGTAAAAGAACGTATTGAACAAGCACTGTTGAAATGTTTTATCCTGGAAAACTCTGGTATAATTCGATAACCCGGTAAACACTCCCCCTGTTTTTCTAAAAGAAAGCAGGATTGCCTGTGCCATTGGATAAAAACAAAATACAAAAATTAAAATAGCTGCTGGAAGCAAAAACGCCCATCCGGTAAGATTATACTTTTTTTCTAATGTCAATTTTGTTTTCTTTTTTCCCATTTTTTTCTCCTAAAACAGAACCGGGAACGCAATACTGCACTCCCGGTACGTTCTGTTTCTAATCTTTGATGATTACTCACCAACATTAAATTCTACTGTATCCTGAGCGTTCTTGATCTCGCTGTCAATGTCAGCGCCATTCTGAACAACATTTGTGATTGCATCTGTTAATGCACTTCTAACATCTGAGTAGTATGCGCCATAATCGATTCCAGGAACCTTTCCAGCGAAGTCTACGATGTCTTTGTATACAGCCTGTCCAGCGTAGAAATCAGATGTCTCATTGTAAACTTTAGACTCAGCAGCCGGTAAGTAACTTGCGATTGCTCCAGCGTTTGGAAGAAGATCATCATATAACTCTACGCTTCCACCGAATGTTGTCTTAAGGAAGTCATATGCAAGGTCTGTGTTCTTGCAGTTAGAAGATACTGCCCAGCTTGCTCCACCACAGTTTGCGTAGTTTGTAGCACCCTCAACATCATCAAGTTTAGGCATGTTTACGATAGACCATTTTCCAGCCTGATCGTCAGCTGCCTGAATTGAAGACATGATCCAGCATCCCTGGATAACACCAGCTGCTGTTCCCTTGTTCATAGAAGCGATGTACTGATCCCAGTCAGTGTAATCAACCATGATTCCTTCGTCGATGAGCTGTTTGTATGTCTCGATTGCTTTCTTAAGAGCTTTGTTATTAACTAAGTCAACTTTTCCGTCTACCATTGGAGAAGCACCTGCAGACTGAAGCATCTCGATGATGATCTCAGATCCGCCTGAGCTTGTAAGCATTGGAACATTGTTTGTCTCAACTACTTTTTTAGCTTTTTCGATAAAGTCTGACCATGTTGTGTCTTTGAAGTCATCTACTGTAAGACCAGCTGCCTCAACCATGTCTTTACGGATTGCCATGATTGTAGCACCGTTATCAAATGGTACACCATAGTTCTTTCCATCTACTGTAGAGTCAGCTAACTTTCCTGCTGAGAAATTTGCAAAATCAATTCCTGAATCTGTCAGTTCTGTAAAGATTCCTGAATAGTTTGCAACGTTTTTGTGGAAAGAGTAATCCTGCATCAGGAAGATGTCCGGCAATGTGCTGTAATCATCAGCTTCAGCTGCTGTGATCAGAGCTGTCTCAATATCTGAATATACTTTTTCCTGAATATCCAGTTTGAAATCCGGGTGATCTTTCTGGTAGATTGCCTCTGCCTGTTTCATTGCATAAACGTTGAAGTTAGGATCCCAGCACCATACGCTCAGTGTGTTTTCCTGTGATGCATCATTCTTTGCATCAGTGTTGTTGTCAGCTTTGCTTCCGCATCCTGCAAGTACAGATACTGACATTGCTGCTACTAAAAGTGCGCTCAATACTTTCTTTTTCATAGTTTTTGTCCTCCTTATACATTTAAAAGTACTGCTTTATAAAATATGAAATGCATTCCTTGCGTTTCATAAGTTATCTTTATTCAACATCATCTACCCAACGCATCTCGCCTGGCTCTAAATCCAGTTCATATACACAGTTGCCATTGATATATACATCTGTGTGTCGCGCTTCTGATGAGTTATTAATAACTGCGATCTTCTTACTCTTCGGGAATACAGTTACTTCTGTATCAACATTTGTTACATAGTAATGCTTCATCTCTTTTTCCATGCCTGCTGCATAGTAAATAGCACGAAGAAGAATTCTACAGTTCTGTGGAGAATATGGAAGACCTGCAAAGTATACGCTATGTCCTTTTCCATATTCATTAACAACCATCTGGCTGTACTCTCCATCCATTGCAAGGATCTGGTAATTCTTGCCCTGTGCATAGACACGGCTTGTTCCCTCACCAAAATCTATTTTACCTTCAATATCCTCTAAAATAAAGTGGTTTGCATCTAATTCATTATACTTATCTGTATTAAGTGAGAAACACATCTCACGATCTACGCCAAGTACATCTGACAGCTGGAAGAATCTTCCCTGATGCTGATATGCTGTCGGTTCACCAACTCCGATGAATCCGCCTCCCTCGTCAACAAAGCGACGAATATTTGTTACAACTTCTTCATCGATCCAGTTTTCAGCTCCACTAAATGCTGTATATGCATCACCTACATTGATGATTACTCCAATGTCTTCCGGAATACCTTTCTTCACGTCATCAAAGGAGATGAATTCAACTTCGAATGGCATACCACTTAAGCACTCAAGCACACCTTCTGCTGAATAAGTCTCTCTGTGCCAAATTGCGTGATGTACCTGATTAGACATCCACTTTCTCAGTCCTCCCCAACAGTTGAGGATTGCAACCTTAAATGGTGCTACATAGGAAGGTGTTCCCTGCATATTCTCATGAATCTGACGGAACTCTGTAACAACTTTCTGGATCTCATCAATGAATCCCGGCCAGTTACTGGCAAGTTTTAAGTATCCGCCGTATCCGATTCTGTCTAATGGTGAACGAAGAAGAGCACGTCTTGCTTTTCTCCAGTTGTCTCTTGCTTCTCCGATCGGATCTCCGCCTTCGCAGAATACATCTGGGAAGAAGTATGGTAAGAGACGTCCCTCTGTATAATCAACGCCTTTGATATCAGAAATCATACGAAGTGTCACACCACTTCCAACAGAACCTACAACTGCATCAAGTCCGATGCCTGCAAAGTATTTACCATAAGGCTCTGTTCCGATCCAGTGATCTCCAAGGAACATCATAGCTTCCTTGCCATAAGAGTGAACGATATCAACCAGCTCTTTCGCGAGTGCACAAACTTCAATCTGCTGGAATTCAATAAAGTCACGAAATTCTTTGCTCGGTACGCGGAACATGCTGTTGTGATATCCCTGATCTACGATAAATTCCGGACGGAATTTATATCCTGCCCATTTCTCAAACTTCTCTAAAATATATGGGCTTACACTTGCACTGTATCCGAACCACTCAACGTACTTTTCTCTCTTCTGATCATCAAATGTTAATGTGAACTGATGGAAAAATGTTGTAAATCGAACAACATCTATATTCGGATTCTCTTCACACCATCTTTTCAGCTTTTCCTTTACATACTTCTGTGTCTTCGGCTGTCTCACATCATATGTTAACTGATGTGGTGTATCCTGCCAATCATTCGTAATGAAATTGTACATATGTACCGGATCCCAAATAAGGAATGCCAGAAAGCTTACTGTATATTCATGATATGATTTTGTCTGAATCTCAACCTCTCCTGAAGCTTCATCAAACTCCCATTTATCTGTAGGAACAATCTCTCCTGTTGTACGGTCGATCACTTCCCACCAACGTTTTGGATCATCTAACGTATTTACTTTCAGCTGCTCTGTGTGAAATCCTTCCATTAAGCGAATACGAAGTGTTTCGCCTCTTGCTGTCACACGGTTACTGATCAAATATTCCTGCTGAATTTCTTCCGGATTGGCACTTGCCCACTCATTATCTTTTCTTGTTGTATAATAAGTAGCGTATTTCTTAACCGGCTCTGACAGAAGTTCTTCTGGCATCTCTGTTCCGTCACAATCTCTCAACGCATCTGCTCCCAAGAGATTCTTTAATCGTAATGTCTCGTCAATAACATCTGCATCTGTCGGCAGCGTCAATCTTCCCGTCATCAATATGTTCCCCTCCAAATAACTTTTATTCTTACTTATCTCACGACTAAAGTATAACGTTTTCACCAATGGATATCAATTTCATTGTTGCTCGGTTTGTTATATTTTTTGCTTTTTTATTACTAA
>OOAD01001224.1_pt1 | contig 14872 bp, 6 predicted proteins | sample 1671151 | NCBI WGS metagenome assembly OOAD01 (sample SAMN06348127, study PRJEB24527) | human gut metagenome | biome: human gut; feature: ankylosing spondylitis patient; material: feces | host: Homo sapiens | place: China | collected 2015-10
CGGGCTACGATGCCTACGGCAACGGCAAGGGCTACCCCTATGTGCTGGTAAGCCCGGTGCAGCCGGATGCGGGCAAGACCTATCAGGTTGCCATCTGCGGTGTGAGCGACCAGTTGGCTGCGGAGACCACGGTCACAGACAGCGGCGTGGTGGGCATGGATGCTGCAAAAGCCTTCTTTGGTGCATACACCACCATCAGCCGGGCAGACACTGCATGGAGCTGAACAGAACGGACAGGAGATACCGGATGTGAACAACAAACTATATAAAAAGCTGCTTTGGGGCACCGGCTTTGTCATTGTTGCGGTCATCCTGACCCTTTTTATCATGAGCCAGACCTACATCCAGAACCTTGTCTACCATGAGCGGCTGAACCAGATGGAAGAGGTCACCCACCAGATGTTCCGCAGTCTGGAGGATGTGATCGACACTCACTGGGACGAGGTGAATGTACAATGCAATTATTTGTACTACACTCCGTTAAAGACCGATACCGAGTTCTATCGCTATCTGAAAAAGCTGTCGGAGCTTTCCAATTACCATGAAAGACAGATCGAACTGATTGCCGTGGACTCTGCCGGACATTACTATACTGAGAATGGCCGCATGGGGCTGCTGCGAGGAATGAAGTATTTGGAAAGCGCACCGCAGCGGGTCAGCTACGTTTCTAACTCGCTGACCGTGGACGACTCCCGGATGGTGTTTCTGGAAAAGCTCTCCACCCCCATCACACTGCAAAGCGGAGAAAAAGAGATCACCCTGTGCTACTTTGGTATTTCGCAAAGCATGACCCAACTGAACGATTATTTCCGCTGTGATGCCTACGAAAATAACAACAGCGTCTATGTGCTGGATAACGACGGTTTCAAGCTGTTCAACGCCAATGATACCGAGCTGCTGAAGGGGCATAACGTGTACACCGTGCTATCCTGGATGTCCTATCTGCACGGCTCTTCCTTTGCGGAGGCAAAGGAGCGGCTTGACCGCACAGGCTCCTGTTATTCCAACGCTGTGCTGGACGGGACCGAGTATTTCTACGCCCTGAAGCAGATGGAAAACGCCCAGTGGACACTGGCGTTCCTTGTTCCGGCAAAATATGTGGCCGTGAATACGCAGAAGCTGGTCAGCATCGTCATGATCATCATCATCGTCATTGCAATGGTGTTCTCGGTCATAACAGTTTTCGTCGGCTGGTTTCTCCTGCGGCAAAAGCAGCAGCAGGAGCTGCAGGCAGAAAAAGAAGCGAACCTCCGTCTGGAGCAATACAACATCCATCTGACGCAGGTAAACGATGAGCTGCGTCAAGCACAGGACATTGCCGCAGAGGCGTTACAGTCCGCCGAGCGCGCCAGCAAGGCCAAGACGGACTTCCTTGCCAACATGAGCCACGATATCCGCACCCCCATGAACGCCATCATCGGCATTACCACTCTGATGAAAAACGAGCTGCACCAGCCGGAAAAGCTGGCCGAACATCTGGACAAGCTGGAAAATTCCGGCCAGTTGCTGCTGGGCATCATAAACGATATTCTGGACATGAGCCGCATCGAGAGCGGCAAGACCACCCTGAATGTGGAAAAAACGAATCTGCCCCAGCAGATCAGCCAGCTGGACAGCATCATCCGCCAGCAGGCAGGCCAGCGCCGCCAGACCTTTACGGTAAACACCCATCTGCAGCACGAAAACGTGCTGGCAGACCCCAACCGTCTGAATCGGGTGCTGATGAATATTCTCTCCAACGCAGTCAAGTATACGCCCACCGGCGGGCATATCCGGTTTGAGGTGGACGAGCTGCCCCGGAACGAGCACTACGCCCGATACCGATTCATTGTGCAGGATGACGGCATCGGCATGAGCAAGGCCTACCAGAAGACCCTTTTTGACCCCTTTACCCGCGAGGAACGCTCCGGCACCAACAAGGTGCAGGGCACCGGCCTTGGTATGGCCATCACCAAGAACATTGTTGACCCGCTGAGCAGGATCATTCCCACCCTTGCCATGACCGCCAATGCCTTCCTTGAGGATATGCAGAAGAGCAGGGAAGCCGGCATGGACGAGCACCTGTCCAAACCTGTGGATATTGCTGCGCTGGAGCAGACGGTAAAACGCTTCCGTGTTATCCCCCCGAAAATAAATAGCGGACAAGCGCGTTTCCGCAGAGGAAGCACACAAACGATGTGAATGATGCAGGAGAAAATTAGAACGTGAATACACTTTCCGAGATCGAGGAGTATTACAAAGCGCGTGAGCAGCAGCTTTTGGAAAAACTTCATCAACAGGAAGCCGCTCTTGCCGCAATGCCTGACGGATATCCAAGCTGCCCTGAAAGAAGAATTACAGCAGCACAACTGAGCTGCGGATGCAATCAAAACAGGAGTATAAAAAGCCCGAATGAAACACAGAATCTCACGCCGTGCATTCCTGAACGGATGCACGCTGCTGGCGGCAGCTGCTGCCGTAAGCAGTCTGACTTCCTGCGGAGAAAAGGAAGCGAAAGACAGCGGTCTTGCACAAATCGTTGTGGGAAGCGACAGCTATCCACCTTATATCTATCTGAATAATGACGGTGTTCCCACCGGGATCGATGTGGAGATCGCCACCGAGGCGTTCCGCCGCATGGGGTATGCTGCCCGGTTTGAAACGATCAACTGGGAGCAGAAAACAAATCTTGTGGAAAGCGGCGCCATCGACTGTATCTGGGGCTGCTTTTCCATGGATGGACGCGAAGAGGTATACCGCTGGGCGGGGCCTTACATGGTGAGCCGTCAGGTGGTTGCGGTGGATGCCGACAGCAGCATCCGATCCCTCAGCGACCTTGCCGGCAAGACCGTCGCCGTGCAGAGCACCGGCAAGCCGGAGGAGATCTTTCTCAGCGGCTCCGACCCGCGCATCCCGCAGACGGTGGAGGTGCTCAGCATCGAAAACCGCAGTGTGCAGTACGCAATGCTGGCCTGCGGCTATGTGGACGGCATCGCCGCCCACGAGACAGGCATCCTGCAATATATGAAGGACAATGCCATAGACTTCCGCATTTTGGAGGAACCGCTGCTGGTCACCGGGCTGGGCATCGCCTTTGCCAAGAACGACACCCGCGGGCTGGACAGCCAGCTGACCGATACCCTTGCGCAGATGCGCGCGGATGGCACGCTGGAGCGGATCATTGGCCGATACCTTGAAAATGCTTCGCAGTATCTGGAGGTGGACATAATTGGCGCGTAAAAACAGAACCACCCCGGATAAAAGGATATGGACAGCCTATCTGATCATCGGCGTGCTCTTGATGGCCGGTGTTGCTTTTTTCTCCAGCTGGCGGGCAATGCGCACAGCAGAGGAACGCTTTTGCCAGACCCTTGAGTTTGTCAAATCCCAGTCCACCAGCTTTGAAAAGCACAACGATACCATCACGGCAAAGGCACTCCGCCGCACGGCGGTCGCAGTCCATCAGCTGGCAGAGAATCCTGCGCTTGACCTCTCCGACCCGCAGTGCCTGAACAGGCAGACAGAAAAGCTCTGGCTCACCGGCATTTCGGTTCTGGGACCGGATGGCACGCTCCGGTGCGAGTCCACGACCAACGGCATCGGCTATGACCGGTTTGGCGACCAGCTGAAAAATGACGCTGTTCTGGACGTTTTATCTTACCCGCGAAAGACCTATGTGAAGCGCGTCCTGCTGGAAGATGGCTCTGCTGTGGATGTTGCGGCACACCGGGCAGAAAGCACAGAGCTGCTCCTGCTTGCCTACCGGTACACCCCGGCGGAATTTGTGGAGGAAACGGCGCTGTCCATCCAGAGCATACTGGATGGCTACCCGGCAGAAACCAGCGGCACGCTGTTCATCGTGCAGAACAATCAGGTCGTTGCCGCAAACCGCCCGGAGCTGATTGGGCAGGATGTTGCAGGCAGTCCGCTGGCGCAGGGAATCCGCAAAGCCGGGGCCGCAGAGAAGCTGACCCATACCCGGGACTGGAACGGCTCCGGCTGCTATTTCGGGATGTTCTGCCATGGCAGATCCTTCGATCTCTATGCGTACACGGATGAAAAAATAATCTTTCGGGAGTCGCTTTTGCTGATCCTGACGGTACTGGTCAGCTACATCCTGCTTGTAATGATCCTTCAGCTGCTGCGCCGCCGCTCCGTGCAGGAGATGGAGCTGCAGAAAAAAGAGCAGGAGAGGAAGTACCAGACCCAGCTGGAGGAACAGAACCGCAAGCTGGAGATTGCGCTTCAGCACGAAGGGGCGGCAAACCGCGCCAAGCGGGAGTTCCTGTTCAATATGAGCCACGATATCCGCACCCCCATGAACGCCATCATCGGCTTCACCTCGCTGGCTGTGACCCATATCGACAATAGGGAACAGGTGCTGGACTACCTCAAAAAGATCTCCACCTCCAGCCAGCATCTGCTTTCCCTCATCAATGATGTGCTGGATATGAGCCGCATCGAGAGCGGAAAAGTAAAAATTGAAGAAAAAGCGGTGCATCTGCCGGACCTCGTCCACGATGTGCGCTCCATCATTCAGCCCAATGTTTCGGCAAAGCGGCTGTCGCTTTTTATTGATACCATGGATGTGGAAAACGAGGATATCATCACCGACCCGCTGCGGCTGAACCAGATCCTGCTGAACATTTTGTCCAATGCCATCAAGTTCACTCCCACAGGCGGCATGATCAGCATTCGCATTGCTGAGAAAAACGGTGCGCCTGCGGGCCGGGCCTGCTATGAGTTCCGCATCAAGGACAACGGCATCGGCATGAGCGAGGAATTCCAGAAGCACATCTTTGAGGAGTTCGCCCGTGAGGAAAACTCCACCGTCAGCGGCATTCAGGGGACCGGCCTCGGCATGTCCATCACCAAGAACATTGTGGACCTGATGGGCGGCACCATCGCCATTGAGAGCGAGCCGGGCAAGGGCAGCGAGTTTATCGTGAATCTCTGCTTTGCGCTCAGCGGACAAAAGGTGGAGCTCAGGCAGCTCCCGCAGCTGGAAGGGCTGCGGGCACTGGTGGCGGACGACGATACCGACACCTGCCTGAGCGTCAGCACCATGCTGTCCAAGATCGGGATGCGGCCGGAGTGGACGATCTCCGGCCGGGAAGCGGTGATCCGCACCCGATACGCCATGGAGCAGGGCGACGAATTCAGCGTCTACATCATCGACTGGCTCATCCCCGATATGAACGGCATCGAGGTCGTGCGGCAGATCCGCAAGGTGATCGGGAAAAGCTGCCCTATCATCATTCTGACGGCCTACGATTGGACGGATATTGAAGAGGAAGCCCGCGCTGCCGGAGTGACCGCCTTCTGCGAAAAGCCGCTGTTCCTTTCCGAACTGCGCAGAGTGCTGGCAGAACCGTACGGTGCAGAGCCTGCCTGTAAGCCAGCGCAGCCAGCTGCCGCCGAGCTCAAGGGAAAGAAACTCTTGCTGGTGGAGGACAATGCCTTGAACCGCGAACTCGCACTGGAGATCCTGAAGGAAGCGGGCTTTGCGGTAGACACTGCTGAGGATGGCGAGATCGCTGTCCAGAAGATGAAGCAGGCGGCCCCCGGGCAGTACGATTTGATCTTAATGGACATCCAGATGCCCAAGATGGACGGTTACGAGGCGACGCGGCAGATCCGCGCCCTGCCGGATGCTGCAAAGGCAGACATTCCCATCTTTGCAATGACGGCAAATGCCTTTGAAGAAGACCGTCAGAATGCATTGAAGGCCGGTATGAACGGCCACATTGCAAAGCCGCTGGATATTCCGCATCTGCTGCAGGTCCTCGCAGATGTACTGAAATCATAACGGCTGCCAGCCAACAAAAGCAAAAGCACCCGCAGCATTCGCTTCCAGAGGTCAAGAGCCTCTGCGAAGCCTGCTGCGGGTGCTTTATTTATTTTTTGTCTGACAGGCGTTTGGCCTACAGGATCTTGTGCAGCTCCTGCACAAGGTCGCCGATCACGATGGGCTTGGACAAAAAGCCGTTCATGCCGCTTTCCAAGGCGTTGCGGCGGTCCTCGTCAAAGGCGTTGGCGGTCATGGCAAGGATCGGCAGCTTTGCCCGCGCCGGGTCGTCCAGTGCGCGGATCTTCCGGGTGGCGGTATAGCCGTCCATGATCGGCATCTGCACATCCATTAGTACCAGATCATAGCTGCCCGGCGCGGCAGTGCTCACCTTTTCCACCGCCACAGCGCCGTTTTCAGCCGAATCGACAAGGAAGCCGTACTCCTGCAGAATCTCCTGCGCGATCTCGCGGTTCAGTTCGTTGTCCTCCACCAGCAGGATGTGCTTGCCCTTGAAGTCGGCGTTCTTTTCCGGCAAAAGCCTCTGCACTGCATCCGCCGGCTTCTGGCCAAGGGCGCTCATCAGGGTCTCGCGCAGGTCGGACATGAACATGGGCTTGGAGCAGAAGGCGGTCACGCCGGCTGCTTTTGCTTCTACTTCAATATCCGACCAGTCGTAGGCGGTCAGGATGATAATAGGCGTATCATCGTGCAGGCTGCGGATCTGGCGGGTGACCTCGATGCCGTTCATATCCGGCAGACGCCAGTCGATGATATAGGCGTGGTAGACATCGCTCATCTCGATAGACTGCCGCGCACGCAGCACCGCTTCCTTGCCGGAAAGGGTCCACTCGGCGCGCATGCCCACCTTGACCAGCATCTTTGTCACGCTGTCGCAGGTGTTGAAGTCGTCATCCACCACCAGTGCCTTCAGGCCCTCCAGCTCGGTGATCTTTTCCACCAGACGCTGCTCGGTCTGTGCGCGCATGGGCACGCAGACGGTAAACTCCGTGCCCTTGCCCTGCGCTGTCTGCACCTCGATGGTGCCGCCCATCATATCCACGATGTTTTTGGTGATGGCCATGCCAAGGCCGGTGCCTTGGATACGGCTGACCGTGGAGGTGCGCTCCCGCTCAAACGGCTCAAAGATTTTTTTGGCAAATTCCGGGCTCATGCCGATGCCGTTGTCCTTGATGCGGAACTCGTACTGCCCGCAGCCGCGCACCTGCCCGGCAAGCTGGCGCACCCGCACCGAGACCGTGCCGCCCGCCGGGGTGAACTTGATGGCGTTGGACAGCAGGTTCAGCAGAATCTGGTTCAGCCGGGTCTTATCGCAGTAGACATCCTCGTCGGTCACGTCTATCGCGTCCATATAAAGCTCCAGCTGTTTTGCGTAGATCTGCCCACTGACAATGGTTTTCAAATCGTGCAGCACATCCGAAAGGTTGACTTCCACCTCTTCCAGATGGATCTTTCCGCTTTCGATGCGGCTCATATCCAGCACATCGTTGATGAGCGAGAGCAGATGGTTGCTGGAAGCAAGGGTCTTGGCCAGATAATCCTTCACCCGCTCCTTGTCGTCAATATTGCTGATCGCCAGTGTGGTAAAGCCGATGATGGCGTTCATGGGGGTGCGGATGTCGTGGGACATATTGGAAAGGAAGGTGCTCTTGGCGCGGTTGGCAGTCTCGGCGGCGGCAACGGCATCCGAAAGCGCCTGATTTACCTGTTTATCGGCGGTGCGGTCGGACATGACAAGGATGTATTTGGTCCTGCCCTCCACCTCGCTGCCTATGGCGATGTTATGGAACCAGCGGCGCTCTCTGGTTTCCAGATGCACGTACTCATGATCCCATTCCCGCTGCTGCCCGCTGAGAAGCCCATCCAGAAAGTTTTCGCCGTGCTCCGGGGCGCCCAGCTTGTCCAGAGCAAAGGCATTTTGCCGGACTTCTCTCCACGGGATGCCCAGCAGTCGCTCAATGTTCGGGCTGACATAATCCACCTTGGAGGTCTCTGCGTCCAACATCAGGAAAACGTCGTCAACGTTCAGCGAGAGCTTCTGGAACAATTCATCCCGGTAGGAGATCTCGGTATCCTTCCGGCGCAGGGTCATATGGCTTCTGCGCACAATGAGCAGAATGACCAGCACCGCAAGACCTGCGGCGATGCCCGCTACGATCTGTATCGTATGGAACCACAGCTTATCCAGATTGGCATTGACGATTTTGACCGGGACAAGTCCCAGCATCGTCCAGCTCTGGATCGCCGTGCCCTCGTAGACCAGATAATAACTGGTGTCGCCCAGCTTTACCTTCATGTTTCCGCTGCTGCCCTGTGCAAAGGCATTGGACAGATCCAGGATCTGCGCCTCGGAAAGGTCGGAATGGTCGCGCAGCATCGCAATGAAGTTGTAGACCGTTTCCTTGCGGTTTACGGAATTGTCGATGACCACCCGCCCATCCGGGTAGATGACATAGTTGCTGGCATTGCCCTGAAAGGCAGAGTTGTCCAGTAATCTCAGCACCTCATCATTGTAATAGGTGATGGCAACGGCATCGTAGGCAAAACCCCGGTAGCTGCCCTGCGTTTCGGGACAGATGAACGCCAGCATCTGGGTTTTGCCGGGCAGAGCCGTATTCATCACAATATCGTTACCGCTGGCAAGCTCTTCGTCCAGATTTGTCTGCAGGCCAAGGTAGCCCGTTTCCCCGGTCACAGTCATATAGTTGCCGTCATAGGTAAGAAAGTAGAATTCGGCAAACCCAGCCTTCTGCTGTGCCGCCCTGATATACGCCTGTATTTCGGCCTCATCCGAGGTACTTTCCAGAAAGCCGTTGTACAGATGCAGGTAGGTCAGGTTTTTGCGCACCATCTCTTTCAGCATATTATTGGATTTATGCAGCACCTCTTCCAGATGCGAGGTGCTTTCCTGATAGATGGTCTGGGACACAAACGAGATGTACTGGACGCTGAAACCGACTGCCAGAAAGACCAGAAGAAGGATGGCAGCAACAGGGGGCCATTTTTGCCGGGGATGGCAGTTTCGTTTGGATTCGTGCTTTTCGTCTGCCATCCTGCTCACCTCAACGTAATGTAGTTTTCAGGTTCTGCAAGCGCTGCGCCGCCGCCGGAGACATGATCGCGCCATCTGTTTTTTACCCATGTATCTCCGTCCAAAGGCGTGCCGCTCTCGCTCGCAAGCAGCGCTTCCATCTGTTTTTCCGCTGCCAGACAGGTCACGGTAACGGTGTCGTCGTCCCGGAGCGGCTGTCCGTTCCGGGTGATGCCGGTCAGGGTATAGCTGCCGCCTGCCTCTTTGACCTCCACGGCAATGCCGCTGACCACCGGCAGAGAGCCGCGGTTGAAGGGTACAAACCCACCCTTGCAGCCCTCCACAAAGGCGCGGACGGTCTCCTTCAGCTCTGCGCCGGTCATGGTGCGCTGGCGGGACATCAGACCGTTGGGCATGATCATGGAAGCGGCCATTTTCTTATTATAGTCTGCCTGCAGCACACTGCCGGTAAAGCTGTTTGCGGTGGCAAGCAGCACATCGGTGCCATACACGCCGCGCAGCGTGTTTGCCATCACGGAGAAGGCAGCGCTGCCGCTGTTTGCGTGGAATACGTTGGAATAGGCCTTCCCGGAGGTCAGCACGGTCTCGTTGTCGGCAGGCTCCTCTTCGGCAAGGAGCTGGGCATTGAAGGCCTGATACGCCTGCTCAGCGGTAAGCTCGCCTGCGATCATTTTGGAGACCACATCCTTGGAAACGGCAAAGAAATCGTTGGAGGCGATGCGGATATACATGTGGTTTTCTTCCACCACGCTGCGGACGTCCTTCAGATACTCGGTCAGACGCAGGGGAACGTTCTGGCTGTAGCTCAGTACGTCCTGCCCCTCCGAGACGATGCGGTTCTGCGCCTGTTCGGAGAGCATGACGTTCAGCACCTTCATGGCTTTTTCGCGGCGCGCGGTGTCCTGCTCCAGATCCCGGTTCAGGGCAACTTGAAAATAGGGGGTGGTCATGATCCACGGTTCGCCGTTCTGGCTGAAGAAGGGCAGAAAGATCGTGTCGATGCCCTCATCCTGAAACATCTTCACGCCGGCAGAGCTGCCAAAGTACATGGCAACTTCTCCGTTCCGGAACATCCCGGTCACATCGTCGTAATTCAACGCAAGATCATCTGCTGTAAGGTGGGTATCCTGAATGAACTGCTCCATCCGCTCAAACGCCCCCGGCCATACGGTGTCGTCCAGACCCACCCGCGCGGTGCTGGCGGGGTCGCTGTAGGTAGTGCGCCACTTGCGCCCCACGGTGGTGGTAAGCTCGGCAGCGGAAAGCCCCTGCAGGGTTTCCATGCAGGTGTAGTCGTAGGTATAATCGGAGGTAAAGCCGCGGATGCCTACCTTTTCAAAAGCCTGACAGGCCGCTACAAAGCTTGCGTAATCGGTGGGCAGGGGAATATCGTACTGCTCAAAAAGGCTGCGGTTGACCACAAAGCCGTGGGCATCCGCGCAGACCGGCAGCCAGTTCACGCTGCCATCCTCGTTTTTGAAGCTGTTGAGGTAGGTGTTGTACACAGCGCCCGCCTCATTGGTCATGGCAAGGTTCATCAGGCTGTCCTTCAACGGTGCCGCATCGTGCAGCGAGAAGCGGCAGCAGGTGATGATATCCGGCAGACCGCCGTTCTGCTGCAAAAACTTGTAAAAATCCAGATCGTTGTTGCCTACGATGAATTCAATGTTCACGTCCGGCAGCTGCGCCTGAACATAGGGCGCATAGTTTTCGTACAGACTGGTGCTCCACAGATACACCTGAATAGTCTGAGCGTCTTCCTGCTCCTGTGTTCGTTCCGCATTTTTTTCGCTGCATCCGGTGAGCAGGGATAGCCCCATCACCAGTGCCGCAAGCATGGAAAATAGGCGGCGCAATGTTTTTGTTTTCATCCGATCCTTCTCCTCACACTTCTTGGGCAGCTATCGTTTTGCGGTTGGCTGCTTTGGCTTACTGATCATACATCACCGCCCGCAAGAGTGTGTGCTGTAAAACCCACCCACGGAAAGGATGCCGCAATTTTTGCGTCTTTTCTGTTTTGCGCTCTCCCTCTACCGCGAAGGGGCACAGAATGAAAGAGACATAAAAATATTTTACCACTACCATGAAAAATTTTCAATAAAATTTCATATATTGAACCATAAAAGCTGTGTAGGATTACAATAGATGTGTCACAAAGTGAAAAAAGACGAATGAGTCGTTCTGTGGTACAGTTAAATTGCTACACCAAACATCACAGAAACTGCCGTTCAGGCATAAAAAAATAAAGCACCCGCAGCAATTTGCTCACCGGAGATTCAAAACCTCTGTGGCGCTTGCTGTGGGTGCTTTTGCTTTTGGGCGCTGTTTATTTCAGTACATCTGCAAGGACCTGCAGCAGGTGCGGAATATCCAGCGGCTTTGCAATATGGCCGTTCATACCGGCCTTCAGTGCGTTCTGACGGTCTTCCTCAAAGGCATTTGCCGTCATTGCAAAGATGGGGATGCCAGCCTTTGCGGCATCCGGCAGCGCACGAATCTGCCGCGTTGCCTCGTAGCCGTCCATGTTGGGCATCTGGATGTCCATGAGGATCAGGTCATACTGTCCGTCTGCCGCCTGCTTCATCTTCCGGACGGCGATCTCGCCATCCTCGGCAGATTCCACCTCAAAGCCCGCTTCCTTCAGGATCTCCACTGCGATCTCACGGTTCAGCTCGTTGTCCTCCACCAGAAGAATCCTCTTGCTCGTATAATCGGTTTTGGCAAAATCCTCCAAAAGGTTTCGGGCGCTTTTCTCTTTTTTGCCGGATGTAAACTGCCGCAGCGTTGCCGTCAGGCGGGAACGGAACAGCGGCTTTGCGATAAACGCATCCACGCCTACCGCCCGGGCCTCCTCCTCGATCTCACTGAATTCAAAGGAGGTCAGGATGATGATCGTCACATCCTTGCCTACCCGCTCGCGTATTTTTCTGGCCGTCTCGATGCCGTTCATCTCCGGCATTTTCCAATCCAGAATCACCGCAAAATAGTCGCGCCCGGTTTCATGGCGCGCATAGCAGCGCTCCACGGCCTCCCTGCCTGTAAGCACCCATTCGCCTGCTATGCCAATGTCTTTAAGGGTTGCAACCGTGCTTTCGCAGCAGGTTTTGTCATCGTCCACAACCAGCACCGGCAGGTCGAGCAGTTCTTTTTCCTGCTCCTTTTCGCTCTCCTGCAGCTTCAGATAGATCGTCACCGTGATTGTTGTGCCTTTGCCCGGCGCACTGTCAACCTTGATGCTGCCGTTCATCAGGTTGACGATATTTTGGGCGATCGCCATCCCCAGACCCGTGCCCTGCACCTTGGTCGTCCGGTGATCGTCTGCCCGGCTGAACGGCTCGAACATGATCTTCTGGAATTCCGGCGTCATACCGATGCCGTTGTCCTCGATGGAAAACTCGTAGCAGCCAAGCTCCGAGAAGCCGTTCGGTTTTTCCTTGATCGTAAGGGTGATGTTTCCTCCATCCGGGGTGTACTTGACGGCGTTGCTCATCAGGTTCACAAAGACCTGCTGGATGCGCAGACTGTCGCCGCAGACAGCTTCGTGCTCGATGTGCTCAACATGGACTTCGAGCTGATGTTTGTGCTCGTCGATTGCCGGTTTTGTGAGGGTGAGCAGGTTATCGACCAGCTCCGGCAGGCTGAAATCCTCCTCGGCAAGGCTCATTCGCCCGCTCTCGATTCTGGCCATATCCAGCACTTCATTGATCAGTCCCAACAGATGACGGCTCGATTTTGTGATCTTGCCAAGGCACTCGACCACCCTGTCCTGACTCTCGATATTCGCACCCGCAATGGCGGTCAAGCCAACGATTGCATTCATCGGTGTACGGATATCATGGGACATATTGGAGAGAAATTCTGTCTTGGCGCGGCTTGCGTTTTCTGCCGCCCGGTACGCATCCTTCAGTGCCTTATGGGATTCGATCTCGGCCTTTTTCTCCTGTGACACATCCATAGAGGCCAACAGTGCTTTGACCAGCTTTGTGCCATTCCACTCCAGCGGAATGAAGGAAGCGATCTTATAGGTGTTCTCATCTATGGAGCAGTATTCAAATTTGTAGATGTCGTTCTCATCCTGCAAATTCTTGCGGATATTTTCCGGCAAAATCAAAGCAGCCAGTGCGTCCAGTGGTTCCAGTGTCTTATACTTTGCAACCACCTGCTCCACAAAATCATGGTATGTCCCCGTCGGCGCGTATATCATTTCACCTTGCAGATTGTAGAACCGATACCGGTCATTCTCCAGATCGCAGACGACAAAGCGGTCCAGCAGACGCACCATACTCTTGATCAAAAGATCCATCGATGCGTTATCTGAGGCCATCTGCATCCGCCGTGCCGTCTCTGCTTTGGACTCTGTGATGTCCCGCAGAAAAATCATCGCATATTCGGAATCTTCGATCTCGCCGCGCATGACCACGTTGCTGACCCATCGTTCCTCCCCATCCAGAACGATGCGGCACTCCTGACGCAGCTCCGTCTCAAGCCCCTTTAGTTTTTCCGTGATGTAGGCGCGATTGTAGAAATTCGTTACAGACTTTTTGTCCTCTTCAACCACATAGTTGTCCACAAAGAATCTGACCAGTCCATCCCATGTGTGGTTCTGCTCAAAGGCCGTCATCAAAGAGGGCTCCACTTTGAAAGTATCGAAGGTGTTCTTTTCCAGATTTACATAGTATTCGCAGAGGTTTGCGCTGGTAAATGCACGGTGAAATGCCGCTGCCCGCTGCGCCTGCATCCGGCTTCTTTTTTCCGCGTCAATGTTGCTGATGATTCCGGCAATTCGATTGGCCGAGCCATCCAGACGGCGTATCACCTCCGCCGATGCCCGGAACCACTGGTATTGGCCATCCTGCATTTTCAGTCGGTACTCAACATTATATTTTGTAGCATTGGTTTTGTCCGCGATCGTTTCCAAAAGCAGCTGCATTACCCGGTCATAGTCCTCCGGGTGCAGAAGGTTCGACCACGAATCCAGTTTGTTCGGAAAATCCAGAATGTCATGATAACCAAGGATCTGCCGGAACGCATGGCTCCAGTTCACATTGACGATCTCATCATTTTCATTGCACTCAAAATACCACAGCGCAGAATGGATGGATTCGTTGACTAACGCAAGGTTCTCATACGCCCAGTTCATCTGTACTGACAGGACCCAGATCGGTGTTCCATCCGTATCGACTGCATCTTCTTTATAGAGACGCACATAGACGGGAGAGCCATCTGCTGTAAGGATCCGGCCTTCTCCTTCGCCCTTGATCTGACGAAAGCGCGCATTGTCGAGGAATGTGGCATCTCTCTTATAGAAAAGATTCTTCAGCGAACCCTTTGTCTGCTCCATCAGGGACTCATAGCTGTGGTTCAGATTATGCAGCAACAGATCACTGACCGACAGGATCGACAATTCGGCATCATAGTACCCGGTAATGGTTCCGACACCGCCATTATGATAGATCGTCTCCTGCATGGCCTGAAATGCATTTTTTCCCAGCCTTACCGTATCGGAAGTGTAGATTTCATCTGTAAGTCTTCTATCGAATTTCATTTTCATCCTCGTAGGGTTTTGACCCCGCCGCACGCTTCAATTCTGGTATGTCTTTTATGGTCAACTGGCATACTGATTTGTGATCAAGCTTGTACAATATAACTAGTATAGTATACTTGCGCAGTGTTTCGTTTTCAAGCGCTAATTGGCATTGGCTGTGTAAAAAAGAGAGGCCAATCTGTGTGAAAATTTACGCAAGTTGATCCCTGTACTTTTCCACGATCCGGCTATCCGTATAGACAGTCGCCCTGCGATGCGGTATACTCGAACCAAATCAACATTTTCAGGAGGAAAATCATGGTGGGAGAAAACAACAAGGTCGTCATTGTTACCGGAGGAAGCTCCGGCATCGGGCGGTGCACGGCATCCGCTCTGAAGGAGAACGGCTGCATCGTCTATGAGTTCAGCCGCAGAAATATCCCTATGGAGGGCGTTACCCATCTGTCTGTCGATGTGACCGATGAAGATGCGGTCAACGCCGCTGTGC
>OOAD01001225.1_pt1 | contig 14867 bp, 10 predicted proteins | sample 1671151 | NCBI WGS metagenome assembly OOAD01 (sample SAMN06348127, study PRJEB24527) | human gut metagenome | biome: human gut; feature: ankylosing spondylitis patient; material: feces | host: Homo sapiens | place: China | collected 2015-10
CGACGACCGCCGCCAGTGGCGGAAACAGGGAGTCGCTGTTGGGGCAGCGGCCAGCAAGACGCAAGCAATGCGCTGCGGATGCTGGGTGCCGCAACCCGGCCTTGTCTGCGGAGCAGACTGAGAGGTTGGACAAAGGAGAAGTGAAGTTATGCCTGACGAAGCTTTGCAGGCCGCGTTCGAGATAAAAGCGGCCTGCGACGACATCAGCCGGAAGCTGCTGCGCTGGCACTGGGAGGAAAAGCCCGGCGCTCACAGCGTGGACGCCCTGATGAAGCATCTGGCCCAGCGCCAGAAGGAGAGCCCCGACTACTACGAGCGCCTGCCGGAGCTGAATGGCCGCACCGGCTGGCAGCAGCTGGATACCACCCTCTGTATGCGCATCCTGCTGGACCCGGAAAAGGACGCCGCCCGGCCTCTGGACCTGCTGGGCAATACGCCCCACCCGGCAGCGGCCCGCCGCGCCTGCAACGCGGTGCGGATGGCCCGCAACGAGGCCGCCCACGCCTCCGACAAGACCGCAGCCGCACAGGCGGCGATCCGGTTCAACGAGGCTGTGGAGGAGCTGGAAGCGGGCTATGAGGGAACGGCCCTGACTACCGGCGACCTCGAGAAGTATTATCGGATGGCGGAGGACTTTCTGTCCCGCTGCGGCGCGTCGGAGACCATCGAGCCTCAGAAGAAGGCAGAGGACGAAGCGCCCCGCCGTCAGAAGTCCCAGAAAAGCGGCAGCACTTCCCGCAAGCGCCAGAGCGGCGGAAGCCGCACGACCTCGAAGGGGACATCCAGCCGCAGCCGGAACGCTTCTGGCCGGAACAGCCGCAGCCGCCAGAATATGCAGACCACGGCCCGCCGCAAGAAGCGTCAGCGCACCCAGAGCCGCGCTCTCACCGTGGTGCTGCTGGCCGTCGTCCTGCTGGGCCTGCTGGTCCGGGCATGGACGATGGGGCTGATGAAGTGATACGCTCTACTGAGGTAGATCATGTGAGAAAGTGGCAAAAAAATAACGTACTATAATTATAAAACGTCACTTTATCAATTTGATAAAGTGACCCTGATTGACAAAGTGACCCACTTTATCAGCAAGCCTCAGTTTATCACCTTGAGAAAGTGAAATTTTGGACGATGCTGCGCGAGAAAAATGTCACTTTATCAGATAACGCGCGGGTCTCAGAGAAAGTTCTCCGTAGTCCAACCTCTCCGTCAGCGCTGACGCGCTGCCGCAACCCGACCTTGTCTGCGAAGCAGACTGAGAGGTTGTACAGAGAAGAAGCCTTCCCGTCATACCGCCCGTCCACCCCTCATACACTGACGGACAAGGGGGTGTGCGGATGGAGCAGGGGATGCAGATGCTCTTTGCGCTGTTCGGCGGGCTGGCGATGTTCCTCTACGGGATGGACAGGATGAGCCGCGCCTTGCAGCGGGCGGCGGGCGACGCCATGAAGCGGCTGCTGGCCCGGCTGACGGCCACGCCGCTGCTGGGCGTCCTCACCGGGCTGGCCGTGACGGCAGTGCTCCAAAGCAGCTCGGCAGCCACAGTAATGGTCATCGGCTTCGTCAGCGCCGGGCTGCTGGAACTGCCCCGGGCGGTGGCCATCATCTACGGCATCAACATCGGCACCACCATGACGGCACAGCTCGTCGCCTTCGATGTCCAGACGCTGGTGTACCCGGTGCTGTTTCTGGGCTTCCTCCTCGACTTCGCGGCCCGCAGGCCCCGCTGGCAGGCCGTGGGAGAGGCGGTGTTCTCCTTCGGGCTGCTTTTCGAGGGCATCGACATCCTGGGCCGGGCTTTGCAGCCGCTGGCCGGGCAGGCGGTCTTTCTCGACTGGATGACCCGGGTGAAGGAGTCGCCGCTTCTGGGCATCCTGCTGGGCCTCTCCATGACCATGGTGGTGCAGAGCAGTTCGGCCACCATCGCGCTGCTGCAGAACGTGGCCCGTCAGGCCGGGCCGGACGGCATCCACAGCGTGCTGGGCCTTGCCGGGGCGGTGCCGGTCCTTCTGGGCGACAACATCGGCACGACGGTCACGGCCCTGCTGGCCTGCATCGGGCAGGGGAAGGACGCCGCCCGCGCCGCGCTGGCCCACAGCTGCTTCAACCTCAGCGGGAGTCTGCTGGCGGCGGTGCTGCTGCCCTGGTTCGTCCGGCTGGTGGAGCTTATCTCCCCCAAAGGCCCGGAGCTGGAAGTCATTTCCCGGCAAATCGCCAACGCCCACACCGCCTTCAACGTCTGCTGCGCCCTGCTCTGGCTGCCGTTTTTGCCGTGGATGGTGCGGCTGGTGTGTGCGCTGGTGCCGGAAAAAGAGAAAAAATAAGAAAAAGCTCCTCATGCCCGTGAGGGTATGGGGAGCTTTCTGCGTTTCAGGGAAGGAGTGCCTTCATCCAACCTCTCAGTCTGCTTCGCAGACAAGGCCGGGTTGCGGCACCCAGCATCCGCAGCGCTTCGCTTGCGCCTTACTGGCCGCTGCCCCAACAGCGACTCCCTGTTTCCGCCACTGGCGGCGGTCGTCGTTGTTGCCCCTAGTAGGGGAGCCTCTGGCGAAAAGATAAAGCTTTTCCGCCATGCCAAGGCCTCCCCTCGATAGGGGAGGTGGCAGCGCGGCAGCGCTGACGGAGAGGTTATTCCTTAAATTAAAAGCGGAGGAAGCCTCTGCCTCCTCCGCCGTACATCCTATTTTACATCATGAACTGAGAATACACGAAGCCGCACAGGGCGATGCCCGCACACACGATGGCGGTGATGGGCGGCACCCAGCGGATGAGCGTCTCAGCGATGCTGTCGCGGGGGTCTTCCTCTTCGCAGTCGTCCTCCTCGTCCAGCGGTTTTGCCTGCAGGCGGGACGGCGCGGCGGCGGGAGTCGAGGGTACCACACGGGTGCCGTACTTCTCCACCTCTTCGTCCGGCGCAAAGGACTTGGCCGGGCGCACCGGCTCCGGCTGGCGGGACAGAATGCGGGTCGCCTCCTGCTCCGGGGCGCGGGACACCACGCGGGTCGCGTCCATCTCAGCGGCAGGCGCATAGTCGGGCGCAGACTCCGCCGCCCGGGGCGGGATGATACGGGTGGCTTCCTCCTGAGCCGCACCCACGATGCGGGTAGGCTCCTCCGCAGGCGCAGCCGGGCGTACCGGCTGGGCCGCAGGCTGCGGCTCGGGCTGGCGCACCGGGGCTTCCGGCTGCAGCAGGGTATTCAGCGCGTTCTGCAAAAGGATACGGTCGCTGCCGCACTCGGAGCAGTAGACGGTGTCCTCTTCCTTCGGGTGGAAGGCACCGCAGGCGCAGTACCAGCCGTTCTCGAAGACCTGGGGCATGAACTTCATGCCGGTGCGGTTCATCCGGGCTTCGAGGGCCTTCTGCATCTCGACGCTCAGGCGGCGGGGGGCCGGCAGGCGCACCCGCTTGATGCTCTCGAGGTGGACGACCTTCCTGCCGCTGTAGACATTGCGCAGGGTGACGTCCACGCTGGTGATGGCCTTCTGGGTGACAAAGACGGCATCGTCCATGCCGAAGCTCTCGCCGGGCTTTGCGGTAAGGTCACGGTACTCGAACTCGTCCTCACAGAGGATGACGCCGTCCACGCCCTTGCACTTGAAGTGGATCTCCAGCGCCGTCAGGGTCACGCGGGAAATGTTCTTAAAGGTCAGACAGACCGCGTGTTCGCCGCTGACTTCGCCCTTGAGCAGCTCCACGCAGACGAACTGCACCGGGCTGCCCGGGGTGTAATAGTTGGCCCGTGTCCGCGCGACCGGTTCAAAATTTTCCTCCACAACACTCTCCCCTTTCTCTTGGTTTACTGGTTGGCTTCGCCTTCATCCGGCGTTTCGGGGGCCGGGGCTTCCTGCGGGGCGGCATCCACTGCCTCAGCAGGTTCGGCAGGCTCCGCAGCCTCTGCGGTCTCGGCCTGTTCCACAGGCTGGACAACGGGCTGATCCTCGGCGGGCTTTGCGTCGGGGTCCTCACGCGGGGTCAGGGTCTCGCCTGCCATCACGGCGTTGAATTCCTTCTCGTTCAGCTTCTCGCGCTCCATCAGGGCCTGTGCCAGCGCATGGAGCTGGTCGATATGCTCCGTCAGGGTGCGGCGGCAGGTCTCGTAGGCCTCGTCGATGATGTCCCGCATCTCGCTGTCGATCTCAGCAGCGGTGGTCTCGCTGTAGCCCTTGCCCTGACCGAGGTCGCGGCCCAGGAAGGTCTCCTCCTGAGAGGTGCCGTAGACCACAGGGCCAAGGCGCTCGGAGAAGCCGTACTTGGTGATCATCTGGCGGGCGATGTTCGTCGCCTGCTGCAGGTCGTTGGACGCACCGGTGGAGATGTCGTCCAGGATAAGCTGCTCGGCTACGCGGCCGCCCAGACTGGACACGATGTCCTCGAACATCTCACCCTTGGTGACGTAGCTGCGGTCTTTCTCGGGCAGATACATGGTGTATCCGCCGGCCTGACCGCGGGGGATGATGGTGATCTCATGCACACGGGGGTGGTGCTTGCAGTAGAAGCCCGCCACAGCGTGGCCTGCCTCGTGGTAGGCGGTGAGCTTTTTCTCTTCGGGAGTGACGACCCGGCTCTTCTTCTCGGGGCCGGCCATGACCTTCATGGAAGCCTCTTCGATGTCCTCCATCGTAATGGCCTTGCGGCTGCGGCGGGCAGCCAGCAGAGCGGCCTCGTTGACGAGGTTCTCGAGGTCAGCGCCCGCAAAGCCTGCGGTGCGCTGTGCGATGACCTTGAGGGAGACATCCGGGGCGAGGGGCTTGTTCTTGGTGTGGACTTTCAGGATCTCCTCGCGGCCCTTGACGTCGGGCAGGCCGACGTAGACCTGACGGTCGAAGCGGCCCGGGCGGAGCAGGGCCTTATCGAGGATGTCGGCGCGGTTGGTGGCCGCCATGACGATGACGCCATCGTTGGCCTCGAAGCCGTCCATCTCGACCAGCAGCTGGTTCAGAGTCTGCTCGCGCTCGTCGTGACCGCCGCCGAGACCGGCACCGCGCTGACGGCCCACAGCATCGATCTCATCAATGAAGATGATGCAGGGCATGGTCTTTTTTGCCTTGTCGAAGAGGTCGCGCACACGGGATGCGCCGACGCCGACGTACATCTCGACGAAGTCAGAGCCGGAGATGGAGTAGAACGGCACACCGGCCTCACCGGCGCAGGCGCGGGCCAGCAGGGTCTTGCCGGTACCCGGAGGGCCGACGAGCAGCACGCCGTGAGGGATGCGTGCGCCCAGAGAGTTGAACTTGTCGGGGCTCTTGAGGAACTCCACGACCTCTTTCAGCTCTTCCTTCTCTTCGTCTTCACCGGCCACATCGGCAAAGGTGGCGGTCTTCTTGTTCTCGTGCTCGTCCTTGACCTTGGCTTTGCCGACATTCATGATGCCGCCGCCACCGCCGACGCCGCCCCGCATCATCGAGAACAGCAAAAAGCCGGTGCAGCCCAGCATCCCCAGATAGAAGATGATCTCCATCCAGGGGATGGTCTCCTTGAGGGAGGTGTAGTCGTAGGTCATGGGCGCGTCGGGATTCGCCGCGTCGTAGGACTCGATATACTTGTCCACGTTCTCGATGAAAACGTAGGCGTAGGGCAGCTTGTAGCGGACGGTGACGGTGCCGTCGTCCTCCTGCACTGCGCCGGTGGACTCCGACGAGGAGGAGAACATCCCGCTCAGCAGACCGCCGGCAGACTGCACCGTGCTCTGGGTGGAGGAGACGTCCGGCAGGGGCAGGTCGCCTTCTTTCAGGTTCAGGGTGATGACGCTGGTGTTGCGGTCCAGCGTGAAGGCCGTGACCTGATTGTGCTCAAAGTAATGGACGACGGTGGAGTAGCTCATGGTCGAGCCGCTGGTGCTGCCCGACCCGCTGCCCATCACCGACCAGACCATCAGCACGGCGGCCAGCGCCAGTGCGAGGATGAGCGGATTGATACGAGGTCTCTTAGGTTGCAAAAGGATCAACTCCAGTTCTGGTTTTATTTCTTACTTTTCGTAGACGCTGGGTTTGAGTACGCCGATGTAGGGCAGGTTGCGGTACTTCTCGTCGTAGTCGAGGCCGTAGCCCACCACGAACTCGTCCGGCACCGCGAAGCCCTCGTAGTCCGGGGCGATGTCGGCCTTGCGGCGGCTGGGCTTGTCGAGGATGGTGCAGATCTTCACCGAGTTCGGGTTGCGCATCTTGAGCATCGGCACGAGGTTCGACAGGGTGATGCCGGTGTCGAGGATGTCCTCCACGATGAGCACGTCCTTGCCGGAGAGGTCGCCGTCCAGGTCCTTGATGATCTTGACGAGGCCGGTGCTGGTGGTGTTGCCGCCGCCGTAGCTGGACACCACCATGAAGTCGATGCTGCACGGGATGCTCACAGCGCGCATCAGGTCGGCCATAAAGACCACCGAGCCCTTGAGGATGGAGACGAGGACGAGGTTTCTGCCCTCATAGTCTTTGCTGATCTGAGCGCCCAGCTCAGCCACTTTCGCTTTCAGCTCCTCTTCCGAAACGAGGATCTTCAAAATATCGTCATGCATGCTCATGATTCGATTCCTCCAAAATTTTCTAGTTCCACCTGCAGCAGCTGCCCGGTGTCCGGCCCGGGAGCCAGCCCATCGGCAAAGCCCTCTCCGCAGACCCACAGCACCTGTCTGCCTGCCGCCAGCAGCGGCAGCGTGTCCCGTTCCCGGGGCGGGATGCCCGCTTCGTTCATCCATTTGCGCAGCTCCCGGTCTACCCCCCGCCCGGCCGGACGGAAGCGGTCGCCGGGCTGACGGCAGCGCAGCCGCAGAACAGGACATATCGAGTTTATTTTAGCATAATCTGCCTGATTTTTTAAGTCTTTTTTATGAACACCCTGTGTTTTTTCTTCAAAACAGGCCGAAACCACCCGGATATGCAGCTTTCTGCCGCCGGGCAGCGGATAATCGCCGCCCTCCGGCAGGGATACTTCAAATTTCGGACCATCCGCTTTTTCGCCCTGCCGGCGGGTGTTTTGATCGGCTTCCTCCCGCCAGAGCACGCCGTCCCGGGCGCAGAAGCGGACGGCGTCGGTGAGCTGCACCGCGCCGCTGCCCTTTTCCACAAGGTCGGCCAGCAGGCGGATATATTTTTCCTCCGCGTCCCGCACCGGCTCCACAAGGCTGTGGAGGGCCATGTTGAGGATGAGCGGGTCGGTCTGCCGCAAAGGCTCTGACATCCACACGGGCTGGCCGCTGCGCAGGGCGTATCCCGCCCCGCCGGGCAGGCTTTTTGCGTCCGCTGCCCGGGCCGAAGTCAGCAGCGCATCCGCCTGCCGGGCGAAGTATTCGTCCGCCTTGGCGGCTTTCTCACAGAAGCGGGCCAGATTGCGCTCGGCGGCGCTGTTGACCCCGCAGAGGGCGGGCAGTGCGCCGTGGCGCAGACGGTTGCGGGCGTAGTCGTCGGCGTCGTTGGTCTCGTCGGTGACCCAGCGTTCGCCGCAGGCGCGGCAGACGGCCTCGGTGTCGGCCCTCGTCAGGCAGAGCAGAGGCCGCAGATAGCCCGGGCGGCTGGGCCGGATGCCCGCCGCGCCGTGGAGGCCGGTGCCTCTGGCCAGCCGGAACAGCAGCGTCTCGGCCTGGTCACTCCCAGTATGGGCAGTTGCGACGGCATCTATCCCGTCGGCCAGCACCCGCTCAAAGCAGGCATACCGCAGGCGGCGCGCCCAGTCCTCCCCCGCCCGGGGCTTTCCTGCCTCGGCTTCCAGCTCAGCGGCATGGAACACCCGCAGCGGCAGGCCCAGCCGGGCGCAGACCTCCCGGACGAAGGCTTCGTCCCGGTCCGCCGTCTCCCCCCGCAGGCCGTGGTTGACGTGGCAGACCGTGAGGTCGATGCCCTTTTCCTCGGCCAGCGGGCGGATGAGGCAGAGCAGGGCCATGCTGTCGGCCCCGCCCGAAACAGCCAGCGCGAGATGCTTTTTGCCGTCCAGCAGCTTTTCCCGGGCGCAGAAGCCGCGCACCGTCTGTAAGATCTCTTCGTAGTTCATCAGCGTTTGAAGTCCACATCCATAAAGCGGGTGTGGGCGCCGTCCCAGCCCAGCGGCACCGTGCTGGTCTCGCCGTGACGGTTCTTTGCCACGATGCACTCGGCGGTGTCGGCGTCCACCTCTGCGCCGTCGGGGTTCTGGCTGGCGTAGTAGGAGTCGCGGTACAGGAAGAGGACGCAGTCGGCGTCCTGCTCGATGGAGCCGGAGTCGCGCAGGTCCGACAGCTGGGGGCGGTGGCTGGAGTTGTTGCCCTGCTTTTCCACCGCACGGGACAGCTGGCTCAGAGCGATGATCGGCACGTTCATCTCTTTGGCCATGATTTTGAGGTTTCGGGTGATGGAGCTGATCTCCTGCACGCGGTTCTCGCTGCGCTGGCCGGTGGTCATCAGCTGCAGATAGTCGATGACGATGAGGCCCACATTCGGGCGGGTGGGGTCCTGATTCACCCGGCGGATCTTCGCCTTCATCTCGGTGATGGTGATGCCCGAGGTGTCGTCCATATAAATCGGTGCGTCGTGCAGTTTTTCGGTGGCGAGGGCCAGATACTCCCAGTCCTCGGCCCGGAGCGCACCGGTGCGGAACGCCTGACTGTCGATGCCCGCTTCAGCGGAGAGGATGCGGTTGGTCAGCTGCTCCTTCGTCATTTCGAGGCTGAAGATGGCCACCGGCACCTTCTGCTGCATGGCCACGCGGGTAGCGATGTTCAGCGCGAAACTGGTCTTGCCCATACCGGGGCGGGCGGCGAGGATGATGAGGTCGCCGCGGCCAAGGCCGGTCAGGACGGTGTCCAGCAGCCGGAAGCCGGTGGGGATTCCCTTGTACTTGTCGGCGTCGGGGCCGCTGATTTTTTGCAGATTTGTCAGCGTCTCCACCATGCTGGAAGAAAGGGGCGTCAGGGCGCTGGAATCGCGGCCGGAGCGGATCTCATAGATGCGCTGCTCGGCGTTTTCCAGCAGCAGATCGGCGTCGGGCTCGTCGCCCGCGTCCTGCAAAATGTCCTTTGCAACGCCCATCAGCTGGCGCACCAGATACTTTTCCTGCACGATCTGCGCATACGCCTTGACGTTGGAGATGCTGGGGACCGTCTCGGCGAGGCCGGTCAGGTAGACTTTCGCCTCGTCGGCGCTGGGGAACACGCCGTCCGAGATGACGGCGTCCAGCAGGGTGACGAAGTCGATGGTCTGGTCGCTGGTAAAGAGGCGGAGCATCTCGGAGTAGATCTGAGCGTTCTGCCGGGTGTAGAACATCTCGGGCCGGATGATCTCGACGAGGTCGGTCAGGGTCTCGGGTTTCAGCAGCACCGCGCCCAGCACGCTCTGCTCTGCCTGCATATTGTAGGGCAGGTTGATGCCCACGCTCTCGAGGTTGAGTTCGTTATAATGTCGTTCGTTCGGCATGGTCGTTATCCTTCTGCTTTATTTATATAAATGCCGTAAAGCCAAAAAGCGCCCCCTGCCGAGAGGGGGCGCAGATAGCGGTCAAATCAGGCCTGCTCCACTTCTACCTGGACCTTGAAGGAAGCCACGACACCGACATGGAGGCGGACTTTGCCGTTAAAGACGCCCGCGTCCTTGATGTCCTTGGTCTCCAGCTCGATCTTCTTCTTGTCGATGGGAGAACCGGCCAGCTGGGCCAGAGCCTCAGCGACTTCCTTGCCGGTGACCTTGCCGTGCAGACGGCCGGAGGCACCGCCCTTGGCCTTGATGACCACGGTCTTTCCCTCGAGCTTCGCAGCCACAGCCTGAGCGGCGGCCACGTTCTCAGCCTCGTGGAAGTCGGCAGCGGCCTCCTTGCCCCGGGCGATATTCACCGCGCTGGCGTCGGCCACAGCGGCCAGCTTGCGCGGGAACAGAAAGTTGCGGGCGTAGCCGTCGGAGACCTCGTGGATCTCGTCCTTCTTGCCGATGCCCTTGACGTCCTGCTTCAGAATCACTTTCATGATAGTATCCCTCACTTCTCACCGGGAAACCGGTGGATTTCTATGGTTAGTATACAGCAATCGGGCTGTTACGTCAACGCTCAGGAACGAAACCTCTCCGTCACGCCTAACGGCGTGCCACCTCCCCTATCGAGGGGAGGCTTTGGCATTTCGGAAAGCTTTCCCTCTTCGCCAGAGGCTCCCCTCGGTAGGGGAGCTGTCTGCGAAGCAGACTGAGAGGTTGTATGAGGGAGAGCCTGCCCCACGCCGCAGGCGTAACGAAGAGGTTTAAGACCGTCTCACAAAATAAATGTGGGACGGTCTCTTTTCTTTTTGCATTTTTCTCGTTGTATCCAACTATTTGTGAGAGATGCACAAATATATCAGCTTTGATTTGTAAGAGCAAAACCGAATATCCACGCCATTCGACCGATTATCGCAACGGTCTTGCGAAAGGAAAAGTCTTTGATAAAATAATAGCGAAAGACAGAAAAACGACCGCACAACAGAGAAAACGCTACAGATACACGGGAGGAAAACGAATGCGAAGCATCGCCAAGCTCATGCAGGACTGGCAGTTCACCGGGCCGGACGGCAAGACCACTCTGGTGGAGCTGCCCCACACTTGGAACGCAAAAGACGGCCAGGACGGCGGCAACGATTACTGGCGCGGCACCTGCACCTACAGCACCACCTTTGCCGCTCCGGCGTTCGATGCAGCTTCGCAGGAAGTCTGGCTGCAGTTCGAGGGCGTCAATTCCAGCGCCAAAGTTCTGCTGAACGGCAGGAACATCTGCACCCACGACGGCGGCTACTCCACCTTCCGTGTCCATGTCTCCGACCTGCTGGCAAAAGACAACCAGCTCACCGTCGAGGTGGACAACAGCATCAACGACCGCATCTACCCCCAGAAGGCCGACTTTACATTCTACGGCGGCATCTACCGCGACATCAGCCTGATGGTGGTCAGCAGGAACCACATCGCGCTGGGCCACTTCGGCGACATCGGCGTCAAGATCACCCCCGTCCTCAAGGACGGCAAGGCTGACATCCGGGTCGAGACCCTCGTCGAAGGTGAGGGAGCTGTCTCCGTCGAGCTGCAGGACGCAGCCGGCAGCATCGTGGCCAGGGCTGAGGGCGCAGACGCTCAGCTCCACCTCGACGCTCCCCACCTCTGGGACGGCGTGAAGGACCCCTATCTCTACACCTGTGTCGTCCGCCTGAGCAGCGACGGCACCGTGGTGGACGAAGTCTCCACCCGCGTGGGTCTGCGCACCTTCTCGGTGGACTCCAGGAACGGCTTCTTCCTCAATGGCCGTCCCTATCCGCTCCACGGCGTTTCCCGCCATCAGGATCGCAAGGGCGTGGGCAACGCCATCACCCGCGAGATGCACGATGAGGATATGGCCCTCATCCGGGAGCTGGGTGCCAACACCGTCCGTCTGGCCCACTACCAGCACGACCAGTACTTCTACGACCTCTGTGACCGGTACGGCATGGTGGTCTGGGCTGAGATCCCCTACATCTCCGAGCACCTGCCCAATGGCCGCGCCAACACCATCAGCCAGATGAAGGAGCTCATCTACCAGAACTACAACCACCCCTGCATCGTCTGCTGGGGCGTCTCCAATGAGATCACCATCTCCACCAGGGACAAGGCCGATATGCTCGACAATCACCGCGAGCTGAACGACCTGTGCCACAAGATGGACTCCACCCGCCTGACCACGCTGGCCTGCTACGCTATGTGCGGCCCCTTCAACCCGGTGGCCCACATCACCGACCTCGTCAGCTGGAACCTCTACCTCGGCTGGTATGTGCCGGGCCTGTTCCTGAACGACCTGTGGATGGACTTTTTCCATCTGGTCTACCCGGGCCGTCCTCTGGGCTTCTCCGAGTACGGTGCCGAGGGTATGCCGAACCTCCACAGCTCGAAGCCCCGCCGCGGCGACCACACCGAAGAGTATCAGGCAAAGTATCACGAGTACATGCTCCGCTGCTTCGACCGGCATAAGTGGATGTGGGCGACCCACGTCTGGAATATGTTCGACTTTGCAGCCGACGCCCGAGACCAGGGCGGCGAGCCGGGCATGAACCATAAGGGCCTCGTCACCTTCGACCGAAAGACCCGGAAGGACAGCTTCTACCTCTACAAGGCATGGTGGAGCGACGAGAACTTTGTCCACATCTGCTCCAAGCGGTTCACCGACCGCACGGAGAGCGAGATGGAAGTGAAGGTCTACTCCAACCAGAAGTCCGTCGCCCTCTACGTCAACGGCGAGAAGGCCGGCGAGCAGACCGGTGAGCACGTCTTCAGCTTCCGTGTGCCGCTGACCGGCGAAATCGAAGTCAGGGCTGTGGCCGGTGACTGCACCGACACCGCTTCCTTCCGTCATGTGGACACCCCGAATCCCAGCTACAAGCTGGTCAAGACCAAGTCCAAGAGTGCAAACTGGGTCTGATCTGTGAAACATTCCGCCGACCGGCGGTTGTTATAGAAAAAAGGAGGAGAATCCGTGAAAAACACCAAACCGAAAGTACGGCTGTGGTCTGTTCTCACCGGCCTGACGGCTATCCTGACCGTCGCTGCCATCGTGGGCAACATCATCGCAAACCAGTACGCTACCACCCTCAACGTCGCTCTGAATGCATCTACCTATAAGATCATCCACGGCGAGAATACCGGCGATACCGAATACTTCAAGAAGGGCTTTGCTTCCGATGAGGAGCGCGAGGCTTACGAGGCCGAACTGTGCGCGACGGTCGAGGCCGAGGGCGCAGCTCTGCTGAAGAACGAGAACAATGCTCTGCCTCTGGCCAGCGGCGCTAAGGTCAGCCTGTTCGGCCACGGCTCTGTGGACCTGATGTACGGCGGCACCGGCTCCGGCTCTGTCGATACCAGCAAGGCTCCCAACCTCAAGCAGGCTCTGGAAGCTCAGGGCATCACCATCAACCAGACCCTGTGGGACCTGTACAGCTCTGACTCCATGATGAGCAAGTACAGCCGCATGACCCCCGCTTCCATCTCTGATACTCTGGAGGCGAACACCCAGTACGCTGTCAACGAGGCTCCCTGGAGCGCTCTGTCCAGCGCTGAGTCCAGTTTTGCTGAGTACGGCGACGCTGCGATCGTGGTCCTCTCCCGCTCCGGCGGTGAGGGCGCAGACCTTCCCAGCGGCGAGAATGGCACCAGCGACAGCTGGATCTCCGGCCAGGAGGGCGACGGCAACTACCTCGCTCTGTCCGCTGAAGAGATCGAGCTGCTGCAGAACCTGAAGGCTCTGAAGGACAACGGTACCTTCAAGTCCATCGTCGTCCTCATCAACAGCTCCAACGCCATCGAGCTGGACTTCCTCAACCCCGAGATCTGCGGTGAGGACTACGGCATCGACGCTGCGATGTGGATCGGCGACGTGGGCCAGACCGGTATCAACGGTGTGGGCCAGCTGCTGTCCGGCGCTGTCACTCCCTCCGGCTCTCTGGTCGATACCTATCTGTACGACAACATGGCAAACCCCGCTATGTACAACTTCTACACCCAGGCTTACCCCAACGCAGCAGAGTACAACCTGCTGACCGAGGGTGCTGACGTGCAGGGTATGTACAGTGTCTACCAGGAAGGCATCTACCTGGGCTACCGTTACTTCGAGACCCGTTACGAGGATGTCGTCATGGGTACCGCCAAGGCTGGCGATTACAACTGGGCGACCACCGTTGCTTACCCCTTCGGTTACGGCGACAGCTACACCACCTTCGCATACTCCAACTTCAACGTGACCGAGTCTGATGATGCCTTCACCGTCACCCTGAAGGTCACTAACACCGGCAAGACCTTCTCCGGCAAGGAGACCGTCCAGATCTACTTCCAGTCTCCCTACACCGCTTACGACAAGGCAAACGGCATCGAGAAGGCTGCTGCTGAGCTGTGCGGCTTCGCAAAGACCGACGTGCTGGCTCCCGGCGCTTCTGAGGACGTGACCATCACTGTCCCGAAGAGCGAGCTGCGCACCTACGATGCGAACAACGCCAAGACCTACATCGTGGACGCTGGTGACTACTACTTCACCGCTGCCACCGATTCCCACAACGCAGTCAACAACATTCTGGCTGCCAAGGGCTATACTGTCGAGAACACCAATGGCCGCATGACCGAGGACGGCAACACCGACCTCGTCTGGAAGTGGACCAACGACACCCTCGACACCACCACCTTCTCCACCGGCGCAAATGGCACCGCCATCACCAACCTGTTTGACGAGTCCGACCCCAACAAGAGCAGCGATGCTCCCGGCAGTGTGACCTGGATGAGCCGCTCCGACTGGACCGGCACCCTCCCCACCGCTCCCGCACAGCTGACTGCCAACGAGACTCTGGCTGCAAGCCTCGCCTTCACCAAGTACGACGGCTCTGAGGCCAACAGCGTCGAGATGCCCACTTTGGGTGCCAAGAACGGCCTGACCCTCGCTTCCATGATCGGCAAGGACTTCGATGATCCCGAGTGGGATACCCTGCTGGACCAGCTGACCTACAGCGAGATGGTCAACACCATCACCCTCGGCTTCCACAACACCGCAGCCGCTGCCTCCATCGGCAAGACTGCTACCAAGGACGAGAACGGCCCTCAGGGTCTGACCGCTGCCCTGACCGGTGGTGCATCCGCAATGTGCTACACCTCCGAGGATGTCATGGCTGCTACCTTCAATGTTGACCTCATCAATGAGGTCGGCAGGTGCATCGGCGAGGACTGCCTGGCCATGGGTTACTCCGGCCTGTACGGCCCCGGCATCAATATGCACCGCACCGCTTACTCCGGCCGTAACTTCGAGTACTACTCTGAGGACCCGTTCGTGGCTGGCACCATCTGCGCTGCTGAGGTGCAGGGCATCCAGTCCAAGGGCGTCTACGTCTACCTGAAGCACGTCGCCCTGAACGACTCCGAGACCAGCCGCCGCGGTGTCAACACCTGGCTGAACGAGC